>Ga0102938_10000059_pt1 | contig 59345 bp, 51 predicted proteins | sample SalPonR2_B_D2_MG_FD_84516 | JGI IMG/M metagenome (GOLD analysis project Ga0102938, IMG submission 84516) | Salt pond soil microbial communities from South San Francisco under conditions of wetland restoration - Salt Pond MetaG R2_B_D2_MG | ecosystem: Environmental > Aquatic > Marine >...
TCTACCATCGAAATTACTTTCCACTCCATTGAAATCTTTTACCCTGGGAAGCGCAACTTTGATCAATCTTTCGAAGAATTCATACATTTTTGCTTTTCTCAGAGTAACTTTAACTCCAATTGGGGTTTGTTCGCGCAATTTGAAATTAGATATTGCTTTCTTTGAGTATGTTTTAATCGCTTTTTGTCCGGCAATAGCAGTCAATTCCTCTTGTGCATCTTCAATCAGCTTCTTATCCATAACTGCTTCTCCAACACCACGATTTAAAACTATTTTCTCAAGTTTTGGTACCTGCATTATAGATTTATAATTAAATTCTTTCATTAATGCGGGTACGATCTCGTCGTAGTACTTTTTCTGTAGCTCTGGTCGATAATCCATTACTTAATTTCCTCCCCTGATTTTTTTGAATAACGCACAAGTTTGTTGTCTTTATCCTTTTTTCTTCCAATTCTGGTACGTTCTCCCGTTTTAGGGTCAACAACCATTAAATTAGATATATGCACGGGTGCTTCCTTTTTAACAATGCCACCTTGTGGATTTTCAGAATTTGGTTTTGTATGTTTAGAAACAATATTCACTCCTTCCACAAGGGCTTTATCTACTTTCGGCAACACTTCCAGTACTCTTCCTTGCTGGCCTCTGTATTCACCAGAATTTACGTAAACCGTATCGCCTTTTTTAATATGTAATTTTCTACGTTTCTGCATTTTCCCTATTTTTATAATACTTCAGGTGCTAAAGAAATAATTTTCATGTATTTGTCTCTCAATTCTCTGGGGATGGGTCCAAATATACGTGTTCCCCTTATTTCATCGACATTACTCAACAATACACATGCATTATTATCGAAACGAATATAGGAGCCATCTTTTCTACGTACTTCCTTTTTTGTCCTTACAATTACTGCACGGCTTACCGTTCCTTTTTTCACTTCGGAAGCGGGTAAAGCACTTCTGACACTAACAACCACTTTATCACCAATTGAAGCATAGCGTCTTCCACTACCACCTAATACACGGATAACTTTCACTTCTTTAGCGCCACTATTGTCAGCAACATTAAGTTTACTTTCTTGTTGTACCATGGTTTATTATTTAACTCTTTCAATTATTTGAACTAATCTCCATCGTTTCCGTTTACTCAACGGTCGAGTTTCCATTATTTGAACTGTATCCCCCTCGTTGCAATCGTTCTTCTCATCGTGAGCAACAAATTTCGAGCGTCGGTTGATAAATTTCCCATATTTCTTATGCTTCACTTTTCTATTTACCTCAACCACAATCCCTTTATCCATTTTGTTGCTAACAACGATACCTATTTTATCTTTCCTTAGATTTCGTTTTTCCATTTTCTCGATTTATGGGTTCTTATTTACTATCTTTTTGTTCTTCTGCAGAACGGCTACTCAGTTCCGTTTTCAGTCTCGCGATATTCTTTTTAGCGTCGCGGATTTTCATAGGATTATCCAGAGGTGAAACAGTGTGACTAAGTTTTAACTGTGCCAGTTGACTCTGTTCACTGTCGATTCTCTCTTCAATCTCTTTGTTTGTAAGTTCTCTTATTTCAGAAGCTTTCATTTTTCAAAAAATTGATTATTCAACATAGTCTCTTCGTACCACAAATTTGGTTCGAATAGGCAGCTTTTGGGCCGCAAGTCTTAAAGCTTCATGAGCTACATCTTTAGGTACACCTTCTGCCTCAATGATTAAACGGCCTGGTTTAACGGGTGCCACAAAACCTTCCGGGTCACCTCTACCTTTACCCATTCTCACTTCGGCGGGTTTTTTAGTAATTGGTTTATCAGGAAAGATCCTTATCCAGATCTGCCCTTCCCTTTTCATGTAGCGGGTCATAGCTTGTCGAGCTGCTTCAATTTGTTTCTGCGTGATCCATGCAGATTGCATTGCTTTGAGCCCGAAAGAACCGAAAGCAAGTTGAACACCACGGGTGGCGTTTCCTTTCATTTTACCCTTCTGTTGCCTTCTATGTTTTGTTTTCTTAGGTTGTAACATTCGTCTAAGATTTTAAACTATTTTCTTTTTCTTCTTCCTTTAGATTTACTACTCTTCCCAGAACTCATGCTTGGAGTAAGATCAACCTTTCCAAAGATTTCTCCTTTAAATATCCAAACTTTAATTCCGATCAAACCAACTTTAGTTAAGGCCTCATCAAGTGCATAATCAATATCGGCACGGAAGGTATGCAAGGGAGTTCTTCCTTCTTTATAGACTTCGGTACGAGCCATTTCAGCACCACCTAATCTTCCGGAAATCTGAACTTTAATACCTTCTGCACCCAACCTCATTGCTGATGAGATAGCCATCTTGATCGCTCTCCGGTAAGAGATCATTCCTTCAATTTGTCTGGCTACACCATTGGCAACGAGTGTTGCATTTAGCTCCGGTCTTTTTACTTCGTAAATATTGATTTGTACTTCTTTGTTGGTTACTTTCTTTAATTCTTCCTTCAATTTATCAACTTCTTTCCCCCCTTTACCAATAATTATTCCGGGCCTGGCAGTATGAATAGTGACAGTGATTAACTTAAGTGTCCTTTCAATAACAATTTTAGAAATACTTGCCTTAGACAAACGTGCCTTGAGATATTTTCTAATCTTGTTATCTTCTACAAGTTTCTCTGTATAGTCTTTGCCACCATACCAGTTAGACTCCCAGCCTCTGATAATTCCAAGTCGATTACTTATTGGATTAACTTTTTGTCCCATCTATTCTTGTTTGTTTGTATCGTTTGTACTATTTTCAGCTTTCTTATTGGTATCTTCAGCTTTTTCTGGTGCTGATTTTTCAGGTTCTTCGGCTGTCTCATTTAAATTTTTAAGCCAAATCTTCACATGATTCGATCTTTTTCTGATTAAATGAGCTCTTCCCATAGCCTCGGGGCGTATTCTTTTTAAAGTTCTGCCAGGATTGACTTGAACTTCGCTCACAATTAAATTACTATCTTCAATTCGCACTCCTTCGTTTTTGTTCTGCCAGTTAGAAATGGCAGAAAGGAGTAGTTTCTCAAGATAGCTTGATGCAGCTTTAGGGTTGAATCTCAGGATATCGAGAGCGTTGTTTACTTCTTTCCCTCTAACCTGATCAGCAACAAGTCTCATTTTTCTTGGTGCTACAGGACAACCGTTCAATACTGCAAAATATTGTTTTTTTCTTTCTTCTTTTAATTTTTCCGCGCGATTACGTTTTCTTGCACCCATCATTAATAGTTTTACTGTTTACTTTTATCCTTTTTTAGTAGGATGTCCTTTAAAGGTTCGGGTTGGGGCGAATTCCCCAAGTTTATGTCCTACCATATTTTCTGTTATATAAACAGGTATAAATTTATTACCATTATGAACTGCTATCGTATGACCAACAAAATCAGGTGTAATGATAGAGGTACGAGACCAGGTTTTAACAACCTTCTTTTTACCTGATTCATTCATGTCCAGAATTCTCTTTTCCAGTTTAAACTCGACAAATGGTCCTTTTTTTAATGAACGACTCATAAGTTATATCTCTTTACAATTATTTTCTTCTTTCAACAATGTATTTGTTTGAATACTTCTTCAGCTTTCTGGTCTTGTATCCTTTAGCAGGTTTACCATTTCTTGATCTTGGTATACCACCTGAAGCGCGACCTTCACCACCACCCATTGGGTGATCGATTGGGTTCATAGCTACACCTCTTACTCGTGGTCTGCGACCTAGCCATCTTGTTCTTCCTGCCTTTCCGGAAGAAAGGATAATGTGATCGGAATTAGAAACTGTACCAATGGTAGCCTTACAAGTTGTAAAAACCATTCTAGTTTCTCCTGATGGCAATTTTATATTTGCATATCTTCCTTCTCTTGAAGTAAGCTGTGCATATGTTCCGGCACTTCGTGCCATAACTCCACCTTGTCCGGGTTGTAATTCAATATTATGAATGATTGTACCCAGAGGAATATCTGATAAGTAGAGTGAATTGCCTATTTCGGGTTGTGCTTTTTTCCCGGACATTACTTTTTGACCTACTTTCAGTCCATTTGGTGCAATGATATATCTTTTTTCACCATCCTGGTAAACCAACAGAGCGATTCTGGCTGTACGATTTGGGTCATATTCAATAGATTTCACAGTAGCTTCCATATCTTCTTTATCTCTGCGAAAATCAATGATTCTATAACGTTGTTTATGACCACCACCTTTGTAACGAACAGTCATTCTCCCACTGCTGTTTCGACCGCCTGATTTTTTCTTGGAACTTAATAACGACTTTTCTGGCTGTCCTTTGGTTATGGTATCAAAAGCACTAACCAATTTATGTCTCTGTCCCGGTGTTACTGGTTTTAATTTTCTTACCGCCATAACTTAATTTTTCCTAAATGTTGCTATAAAAATCAATTGTGTCTCCTTCAGAAAGGGTAACAATAGCTTTTTTAAAATTATTCTCTTTACCTTTAATGATACCAGATTTTGTATAACGCATTCTGTTCTTTCCCCGATATCTCATAGTATTAATAGACTCTACCGTCACACCATACATTTCTTCGATGGCATTTTTAATCTGTATTTTATTAGCCCTTTTATCAACCACAAAACCGTACTGGTTTAATGTATCTCCCTTCTCGGTCATTTTTTCTGTTATAATGGGCTTAATAAGTATTTCGTTAATTGCTGCCATATTATTATGCACTTAAATGTTTTTCTAAAATTTCAATGGAACCTTCAAACAAAATGAGTGCCTGTGCATTTAAAATCTCATAAGTATTCAACTTATTCACAGGCAGGACCTTAACATCAGGAATATTTCGGGAGGACAAATATATATTTTTATTTGGTTCTTGTAAAACCAAAAGCATTTTTTTGTCGCTTGCCCCTAATTTATTTCTGATTTCGGCAAATTGTTTTGTTTTAGGCTGCTCTAAATCAAACTTTTCTACAATTTGTATTGCTTTATCCTTCATTTTATAGGATAAGGCAGATTTTCGAGCTAATTTTTTTACTTTTCGGTTAACTTTAAAGTTATAACTACGTGGTCTGGGTCCGAATACTCGTCCGCCACCACGAAACAGAGGAGATTTGATACTACCTGCACGGGCTGTACCTGTTCCCTTTTGTCGTTTTATCTTTTTTGTACTACCGGTAATGGCCCATCTTTCTTTTGCGCTATGGGTTCCTTGTCTATTATTCGCCAAGAACTGTTTTACATCGAGATAAATGGCATGATCATTTGGTTCAATGCCAAAAATATCTTTATTCAGTTTGGCTTTTTTTCCGGTATCTTCGCCTGCTTTATTTAATACTGGTAATTCCATTATTACTTTTCAATAATTAAATATGATCCTTTATGACTTGGTACAGAACCTTTTAATAACAATAAATTCTTTTCAGGTATTACTTTAATAACTCTAAGGTTAATAAGTTTAACCTTTTTTCCTCCGGCACGGCCAGCCATGCGCATATTTTTAAATACGCGTGATGGATCAGAAGAACCACCAACCGAACCGGGAGCGCGTTCCTGGTCTGCCTGACCATGCGTACGGCCTCCAACCCCACTAAAACCATGACGTTTCACAACACCCTGAAAGCCTTTACCTTTAGAAAAACCTGTTACATCTACCCAAGTGTCATCCAGGAAAATGTCAACTGTTATTTCATCTCCTAATTTGTATTCTTTTTCAAAACCTGCCAGTTCAATCATTTTTCTTTTAGGCTCTGTTTTAGCCTTTTTAAAATGTCCTAACAGGGGTTTAGGTGTTTGTTTTTCCTTCTTATCGTCAAAAGAGAGTTGCAAGGCAGAATATCCATCTTTTTCCTCAGTTTTAACCTGAGTTACTACACATGGTCCCGCCTCAATTACAGTGCATGGAATATTTTCTCCATCGGCACCAAATACTGAAGTCATTCCTATTTTCTTACCTATTAATCCGGCCATTACTTAATGAAACTTTAAATTATACCTTAATTTCTACCTCTACGCCACTTGGCAATTCCAATTTCATCAAAGAATCGATGGTTTTAGGTGTTGTACTGTAAATATCCATCAATCTTTTGAATGAGCATAACTGGAACTGTTCCCTGGCTTTTTTATTCACAAAGGTTGCTCGATTAACCGTAAAAATTCGTTTTTTCGTTGGAAGAGGAATAGGTCCGCTTACAACTGCTCCGGTGGATTTAACGGTTTTCACGATCTTCTCTGCACTTTTATCAACCAAGTTGTGATCGTAAGACTTTAATTTTATTCTTATTTTCTGGCTCATTATTAATAAAATTTATACTAACTCAATTTTACCCTTTGCTTTTTCAATAATATCTTTTGCTATATCTCTTGGAATTTCAGCATAATGAGAAAATTCCATAGATGAAGTTGCGCGTCCTGAAGTAATTGTTCTTAAGACAGTTACGTAACCAAACTTTTCTGCCAAAGGTACTTTGGCCTTAATTACCTTTGCACTGCCTTTGTTTTCCATTCCTTCCACATTGCCTCTACGCTTATTAAAATCGGCAATAACATCGCCCATATATTCTTCTGGCGTTACTACTTCGGCTGACATTATAGGCTCCAGTAATTTTGGTTTTGCTTTTACGCATGCATTTTTGAAACCTATTTTTGCCACGGTTTCAAAAGATAACTGATCAGAATCCACTTCATGGTATGATCCATCATAAAGTTCAACCTTAATATTATCTACAGGATAACCTGCCAGCACACCATTAAACATTGCATCTTTAAAACCTTTCTCTACAGAAGGTATATATTCTTTAGGTATGTTACCACCTTTTATCTTATTTACAAACTGGAGGCCTTTTTCACCTTCATCAGCAGGTCCTATTTTAAATTGAATTTCTGCAAATTTACCTCTACCACCAGTTTGTTTTTTAAACAATTCTTTATGATCCACTTCCTGTGTAATAGCTTCTTTGTAATTAACCTGTGGTGCTCCCTGATTACAATCTACTTTGAATTCTCGCTTTAACCGGTCTAAAAGAACTTCAATGTGTAGTTCACCCATTCCGTTAATAACCGTTTGTCCGGTATCTTCATCTCCTTTTACTGTAAAAGTGGGATCTTCTTCAGCCAACTTAGCAAGAGCCATAGTTAACTTATCGTAATCCTTTTGAGTTTTGGGCTCTATAGCTATTCCTATAACAGGCTCCGGGAATTCGATTGATTCAAGAACAACCTGGTTACTTGGATCACATAACGTATCTCCTGTTCGCAGATCTTTGAACCCAACAGCAGCACAAATATCTCCTGCTTCTATTGATTCTTTTGGCTTTTGCTTGTTTGCATGCATCTGATAAAGCCTGTTGATTCTTTCCTTCTTGCGGGTTCTTGGGTTATATAAAACAGATTTAGTTGTTAATCTGCCTGAATATAGTCTCATAAAAGCCAATCTTCCTACAAACGGATCTGTTGCTATTTTAAAAACCAATGCAGCAGTAGGCTCATCAGAATTCGGCTTTCTTGTAATCTTTTCGTCAGTCCTTGGGTGCATTCCTTCAATCGCACTCACATCAAGCGGACTAGGAAGGAATGTAATAATCGAATCTAGTAATCGCTGAACACCTTTGTTTTTAAATGCAGATCCACATAAGACCGGTACAATTGTCATATCAACTGTTGCACGTCTTATGGCATCCAGCATTTCATTGGTTGTAATTGTGTCTGGATCTTCAAAATACTTTTCCAGAAGGGTATCATCGTATTCAGCTACAGCTTCAATAAGTTGTCCTCTGTAACTTTCAGCTTCCTCTTTTAATTCTTCAGGAATTTCCTGAAATTCATAATTGGTACCCAATTTCTCATCATCCACCCAAACAATTGCTTTATTTTCAATAAGATCAATAACACCTTTAAAGGTATCTGCTGTACCTATCGGAATTTGTAATGGTATTGGATTTGCTTTCAATTTATCTTTAATCTGAGAAACTACAGAGTAAAAATCAGCACCTTGTCTATCCATCTTATTAACAAAAGCTAATTTTGGTACTCCGTATTTATCGGCCTGGTGCCAAACGGTCTCAGATTGTGGTTCAACCCCGCCTACCCCGCAAAACACAGCGATAGCGCCATCAAGTACTCTTAATGAACGTTCCACTTCAACTGTAAAGTCTACGTGACCCGGGGTATCAATAATATTTATCTTGTAATCTTCATTTTTATAATTCCAATAACATGTTGTAGCAGCGGAAGTTATGGTAATACCTCTTTCCTGTTCCTGTACCATCCAGTCCATCTGCGCATCTCCATCATGTACCTCACCTATTTTATGGGTAATACCGGTATAATACAGAATTCTTTCTGTAGTAGTGGTTTTACCGGCATCAATGTGAGCCATAATCCCTATATTCCGCGTATATTTTAATCCTTCACTCATTTAAATTCTATATTCTCCGTTTTCCAGTTCTAATTTTTATTAAAATCTAAAATGTGCAAATGCTTTGTTGGCGTCAGCCATTCTATGAATTTCTTCTTTCTTTTTAAAAGCTCCACCCTCTTCATTGTAAGCTGCAATAATTTCAGCTGCTAATTTTTCGGGCATTCCACGTCCACTTCTCTGACGTGAAAATTTTATCATATTTTTAATACTGATAGAAATTTTTCTGTTTGGATTTACCTCTTGTGGAACCTGAAAAGTAGCTCCGCCAATTCTTCTACTCTTCACCTCTACTAAAGGAGCAACGTTTTCAAGGGCTTGTTTCCATATTTCAAATGAGCTTTTTTCTTCTTTCTTCATTCTTTGCTCAACAATATCAAGTGCACTGTAGAATATTTCAAAAGCTATTGATTTTTTTCCCGAGATCATCAGTTCGTTTACGAATCTTGTTACCAACGTATCATTATACTTAGGATCGGGTAATCTTTTCTGTTTATTTGTTTTATATTTCCTCATCCTTGAATCGTTTTATTACTTTTTAGGTTTTTTAGTACCATATTTTGATCTTCCCTGTAATCTTCCTTCAACACCGGAAGTATCGAGTGTTCCTCGTACTAAATGATAACGTACACCTGGTAAATCTTTTACCCTACCTCCACGAATTAAAACAACTGAGTGTTCCTGAAGGTTATGCCCTTCACCAGGGATATAAGCATTCACTTCTTTTCCATTTGTCAACCTTACCCTGGCTATTTTCCTCATAGCTGAGTTTGGTTTTTTAGGAGTGGTTGTATAAACCCTTGTACACACACCTCTTTTCTGAGGGCATGAATCCAAAGCCGGTGCTTTCTTTTTCTTCTCAACCTGCTTTCTTCCTTTTCTAATTAACTGTTGTATTGTTGGCATATACTCTAATTAATTTAAACTCTGTTTCCAAAATCGGTTTGCAAAGGTATTTTTTTTTAAAGAAATACCCAATTATTTTTAAATTATTTTAATTTTTATATCTGATCCCCGCAAGAATGGACTTACTCTGAAAGCCCAACTTTTAAGAAAAAGTGCCGCAAAGATATGATCTTTGTTTTTAAATTCATAATTTAAGCATATTAATTTTTGGAATTTAGAGAATTATCTTTCTGTTTTTATGCAAAAATTGATGGCAGGCTGTTTTTAAAGATTCAAAATAACTGACCTTAAAAAAATATTATGATAATCCAATTCATTAACCGCAACGGGTAATTTTCGGATGGTATTATACTTATAACTAATAATGCTTCAGGATATTTGTTCAATAATTCATTTTCCTTAGTGGTTTTTATTAATTTTACAACTTAAAATTTTTCAGTAATGAATATTGAATTACACAAAATAAAAGAACGCCCTCTCGATGTTTCTGTAGTTTATATTGCAACGAAAGAGACCGACTTTTCTAATTGTTCTTTCAGCACTACCGAACTAGAGTTTATAAAAAAACAGATTCAAAAAGAGAAAGAAAAAATTGACATCAATTCCTATTTCAAATGGTCGCACATAAGGTTTATCAAACTGGGAGAGGAACTTCACCGCAGAAAAGAAAAAATGAGGCAACTGGGTGCTGATCTTTCTTCACAAATTAAGCAAAATGAGCAGGAAGAAATTGTAATAGAAGACCTTTCAGACGAGCCTGAAATGATTCTTTCCTTTACAGAGGGATTAATCTTAAGCCAATACAATTTTTTACAATATAAGTCAGAAAAAAAGGAAGAAAGTTCACTTAAAAAAATTCATATATTAAGTGAGGGGATCAAATCACCTGATCTTTCAAATCTTTATAACGTCTGCAAAGCTGTCTTTAAGAGCAGAGATTTGGTTAACGAACCTCTTTCAACATTGAATGCAACGGAACTGGCAAACCGTTTTAAAGCCATGGGTCGCGAAGCCGGATTTTCAGTAGAGATATTCAATCAGAAAAAAATTGAAACATTAAAATTAAATGGTCTTCTTGCAGTGAACAAGGGAAGCATTGATCCGCCTTCCTTCTCTGTATTAGAATGGAAACCGGATTCTTCTGGTAATAAAAAACCAATTGTCCTTGTTGGAAAAGGGGTTGTGTATGATACAGGCGGGATTAGCCTTAAACCTTCTTCTTTTATGACTACTATGAAATCTGACATGGCAGGAGCTGCAACAGTTGCCGGAATAATTTACCTGGCGGCCTCCAATGAACTGCCCATTCACCTGATTGGATTAATTCCTGCTACAGATAACCGCCCTGACGGGAATGCATACGTACCGGACGATATTATTACTATGCACAATGGAAAAACCGTTGAGATTATCAATACAGATGCAGAGGGACGAATGATTATGGCAGATGCACTAAGCTTTGCCAAACAGTATGATCCGGAATTGGTTTTTGATTTTGCCACACTCACCGGCTCAGCTTCAAGGGCTATTGGTCCGCAAGGAATTGTAGCCATGAGCACAGCAGAAGCAAGGATAATGGATAAGCTGAAAGAAAGCGGCCTCAACACCCATGAACGTATTGTGGAATTACCATTATGGGAAGAGTACGGAGGAATGATCAAATCAGAGGTAGCAGATATAAAAAACGCAGGCGGAAAAGAAGCCGGGGCCATTACTGCTGGAAAGTTTCTTGAGCACTTTGTTGATTATCCGTGGGTTCACCTGGATATAGCCCCAACCGCATTTCTTGAAAAAAAGGATAGTTACCGCGGAAAAGGAGGAACCGGGATAGGAATCAGACTGCTCAATGACTTTTTGCAGAATTATAAATAAGGCATAAATTTGCAATCCTTATACATTAATATTCATAGTATCATCACTCAAAAAAGTTTAAAATGAAACAGCAAGATAAAATAAAAGTAGGTATTACACAAGGCGACATAAATGGTATCAGTTATGAAATAATTATAAAATCATTACTGGATAACCGAATCAATGATCTTTGCACACCAATTGTCTATGGTTCTGCAAAAGTTGCTGCTTATCACAGAAAGGCATTGAATATTGAAAACTTTAGTCTGAATATTATACGCGATGCAGAAAAAGCCAATCCGAAAAGACCTAATATAATAAACTGTCTTGATGATAACATCCGGGTAGAATTAGGTAAATCGACCACACTAGCAGGTGAAGCTTCGTTAATGGCCCTCGAGAGCGCTGTAAACGATCTTAAAGAGGGAAAAATAGATGTGCTTGTAACCGCTCCGATCAACAAAGACAATATTCAATCTGAAAAATTTCATTTTCCGGGGCATACAGAATATCTTGCTCAAAATTTCAATGGCAAAGAAGTACTGATGCTCATGGTGAGCGATCGTATGAAAGTGGGTGTGGTTACAGGCCACATACCTGTTAAAGATGTAGCAGAAAATCTAACACAGGATAAGATACTTGGTAAGCTCAGGATATTAAACAAAACACTTATAGAAGATTTTAGAATCAGGAAACCGAAGATTGCAGTTTTCGGACTTAACCCTCATGCCAGTGACGGCGGCGTAATTGGAGAAGAAGAAAATTCTATTATATCTCCTGCTATCGATCGTGCTAAAGAGGAAAACATTATGGCTTTTGGGCCTTACCCGGCCGATGGGTTTTTCGGTTCCAATAATTTAGAAAAATTCGATGCTATTCTGGCTATGTATCATGACCAGGGACTGGCTCCTTTCAAAGCGCTGGCTTTTGATGAAGGTGTGAATTTTACGGCAGGGCTCGACATTGTCAGAACTTCGCCCGGACATGGAACTGCCTATGAACTGGCAGGAATGAACAAGGCTTCTGAAACTTCATTTCGCAAAGCGTTGTACCTGGCAATAGACGTATACAAAAACAGGACCGAGTATAAAGAGATATCAGAGGATCCGCTGGAATCAACAGATAAGTCGAATGTATAATAAGATGTGTGTTTGATTATTCAGGAAATAATCCCGGCCACAAAAACACCAGCATACGAAAAGGCAGGGAAAAAAGCTTGCGCCGGTGCAGAAGCGCCATTCCAAGGAACATTCTATATATTTCTGTTTGGCTCAACCCCATAAGGTTGCTAAAAATTACACGAAGGTCGCTATTAAAAGAATAACCACGGGGTTATACCGTTAAAAAGCTTCAGTACTTGCGGGCTATTTCCCATAGACCAGGCAAAACCTGGAAACCTGTCTGGGTCTGAGTGGATTTTTTATTTAGAGATTTCGGTTGGTCTTTAGCTTTATCTTCAGAAATCATTTTCATTTTATTAATTTACCATGCATTATTGTTTTGGTAAGTTGCTGAATTACAGAAAGCAAAAAACTTACACTCACAATTGTAAGCGAGGAGGCTTCAATGAAAGAAATGCAATAAATGAAAACAGTTTAAGAATTATTTTAATAAACAGGTACATAAAATCCTTTTAAAAAAATGTTATGAAAAGAATATCTTATAAAGCATTTTTAATAGATTTGTTTGTTAAATCATTATCCGAAGACAAATGAACAAGCGTAATCTTACTCCTATTTATCTTATCACATTTTTTGCGGGTTTTGCTTCCCTCATTTATGAAATTAGCTGGAACCGCTTTCTTTCGCTCACTCTTGGAGATACTGTAACTGCCTCAACCATTGTACTGATGGCTTTCATGGCAGGTTTCGGCCTGGGAGCACTCTTTCTTGGCAGATATGCTAATAAGGTAAAAAATCCCGGAAAACTTCTTTCCACAGAATTAATTGCTATTGGGGCAGTGAACCTAATCAATTACTTTGTAATAGGAGTTATTGCCGAATCAATGTATGGTTCATTTTCTTCGCTTCAGACAGGCAACCTCATATTCTTTACCACTGCATTTATTTTATTGTTCATTCCTGCATTCTTCATAGGCGGTATTTTTCCCCTGGTAAACAGGATCGTAATAACGGAAACAAAAATAATGGCTAAACGCCTGGGAGCAGTTTTTGCCCTGGAAACAACAGGAAGCACATTGGGAGGATTAACAGCAGGCTTTATTCTTCTAGGAACACTCGGACAAAACATGACAATGTACACTGCTGTGCTGATCAATTTTGTCATTGCAGGATATGTTCTCATAACCGGGAAATACAAAATTGCACCGGTTGTAAAGAATGATAAAATAAAAAAGACCAACGTTTATAAAGCTAACTCGGCACACTCCCCCAAGCTGGCAAAAATGGCAACCTTTTTTGCAGGTTTTACGCTTTTGGCATTACAAGTAATATGGATGAGAATATTTAAGACCTATTTCACCAATACGAGCTACACTTTTGCGCTAATTACCTCATTTGTTATCCTGGGCCTCGCCATTGGCGGATGGATATACAGGAAAAACGGAGGAAAAATCCAAAACAATGACAAGGTAATGCTCAACATGATCATATTGCTGAGTATATTCTCATTACTGGGTCTTTTTCTGCTATACAAATTTCCTGAATTATTTATGTTCCCCTTTGCGAAATTGATGAGCAATCAAATCATTCGTCTTATAGTACTTCCGGCTTTTGCTTCTGCAATAATCGTTTTACCCGCGGCCATAACCTCAGGGTATACTTTCCCTCTTGCATGCAATATGTACGCCCGCGGAGCAAAAAATATCAGCAAAAATGTAGGGTATATTCTTATGATTAATACTGCTGGTGCTGTAGCAGGACCTGCCGTTGCAACTTTCTTGCTTATTCCCTTGCTGGGAACAGGCAAAGCCATTATCCTGGCAGCTATAGTTCTGACAACTGCAGCATTATACGGAATTTACAAAGTAAAAACATCTCAGAATTTCCGAAACTATAATAAATTTCTTACAGCAAAATTGATTGTTCTGGTCCTGGCAGTTGTCTTTTTAAAAGAGATCAGGTTTATGCCCCCTTCTGTAAAAAAAATGGATAAAAAAGTATTGGAATATAAGGAGACAGTAGAAGGAACAATTGTAGTCACCGAAAACAAAAACAAGGGACTTTTTGGCAGGAGTACATTCGTTAACAACAGTGCAGTGATTGGTTCAAATTACGATGCCATTAAAGCTGTTAAAATGGTTGGTCACATTCCATTATTCAGCAGTAAGAATTGTGAAGAAGTACTGGTAATAGGATTTGGTATAGGGGTGAGCACATCGGCTATTGCTGAACATAACGAAGTAAAAAACATAGATTGTGTAGAACTTGTACCGGGGCTGGTTGAAACAGCAAAGTTTTACAGCAGGTTTAACAATAATGTACATAAAGACAAGAGGCTTAATATTATCCCCGGAGACGGCAGGCACTTTTTACAAATGAGTTCAAAAAAATATGATCTTATTTCCTGCGATCCTACACATCCGGTGCTGGGCTCAGGGAACCTTTACACAAAAGAATATTTCACCCAGGTATATAACAGACTGAAAACCAAAGGTATGATCTCGCAATACCTACCGCTCCACAAACTCAGATTACAGGATTTGCAGGGAATAATAAAAACTTTCCATTCTGTCTTCCCTAATGCTTCGGTTTGGCTGGGGCAATACCATGCTATTCTGATTGGTCAGAAAGGCAATGGCAGGATAGATTTTCAACAATGGAAGCATGAGGTTAATCAAATGCCTAAAGATGATTTTTTCTACCTCAACCCTTACCACATTGCAGCTAATGTAATTTTAGACAATAAAAAAATAAATGAATTCCCTGAAGACATTCGAATAAATACAGATAATCTCAACTACACAGAATTTTTCTCTTTCGATTCATTTAACCCGGAAAATATATACCAAAACCTGAAATATTTATCGGAAAATCGCTGTGAGGTAAATGATGTTTTTAAAAACATTGAAAAACCGAACAAAATGGAAAGATACACTGCGGGCAATATAAGGCTTACTAATAGTTTGTATCACATGCTCCGTGGAGAGAAGCGGCAAGCATTCATGCAACTCCAAAAAGCAGTCCGTATCAACCCGGAAAACCAGGAGTATCCCTTTTTAATAAAATTTTATTATGGGAGAAGATAACCATGAATGAAACAATATAATTTTAAGGCTTTTATTCTGAGTTCGATCTAAGCAGAAAAGATATGTTTTGATACCCGTTCGCCGAAGCGCCAGGCTTATAGCCATAAGGCACAGGACTCTGAACTACATATTTTAATCAATACCAGCCCTCAAAGAATTTCCTGCTTTGTCTGAAAGGCAAATTTAATTCAGCCCGGGGCAACGTCCCGGGAATAAAGATATTACACGTACTTGCCCTGAAAGGGCAGGTTAAAATTTGTTTTTATAAACATAGGAACTTTCTTCAGTATGGAGGCTACAATAAACGGAAAAAAAAGGCACGAGCTAAAAGTTCGCGCCAGCGGGTGTTCTTTTTCAGCCTGGCTCTCGAAAAATTTGCCCCGAAAGCAAGTTAAAAAAATCGTGCTATACGATAGACAGCAAGAATGGCGTAGCGATGAAAAAACCATTGCCAATTTCCATAATTTTGATTTTGGAAGCATCTAATTGTTTTTGTTAATTCTATTTGGCCGGCAATCTTGAGTAAAATAAAAGCCCCCTCTTTGCAGAAGGGGCTTTATTTTTATGAAGGCAGAAAAATAAAAGATGCCTGAATTAGTGTTATTCAAGTTTCTTTTTAACTTCTACTTCTTTAAATCCTTCAATGGTATCTCCAACTTTAATATCGTTATAACTCTTGATATTCAATCCGCATTCATAGCCTCCTCTCACCTCTTTCACATCGTCTTTAAACCGCTTAAGTGTATCCAGTTCGCCGGTAAAAATAACAATTCCATCACGAATAACTCGTACTTTGGAATTTCTCTCTAATTTTCCGTCTCTTACAATACAACCGGCAATAGTACCAACTTTCTTAATTTTAAATGTTTCTTTGACTTCAGCGGTACCGGTAATTTCTTCCTTAATATCCGGTGAAAGCATACCTTCCATGGCGTCTTTCATATCGTTTATTGCATCGTAGATAACAGAATACAGACGAATATCAATCTGTTCTTTACTTGCAATTTTCTTGGCGCTGGCTGAAGGTCTAACCTGGAATCCAATAATAACTGCGTTTGATGCAGCTGCCAGGAGAATATCCGATTCTGTAATCTGTCCAACACCTTTGTGAATGATGTTCACCTGAATCTCTTCAGTACTAAGCTTATAGAAAGCATCAGCCAAGGCTTCAACAGAACCATCCACATCACCTTTCACCACGAGGTTTACTTCTTTAAAGTTACCAATGGCAATTCTCCGGCCAATTTCATCTAGTGTGATATGTTTCTGAGTTCTCATGGCTTGCTCACGTTCAAGCTGTCCGCGTTTTGTGGCAATTTCCTTGGCCTCTTTTTCGGTATCCATCACATTGAACTTATCTCCTGCCTGGGGAGCTCCGTTCAGTCCTAATAACTGAACCGGTTGTGAAGGTCCTACTTCTTTAATTTCTTTTCCCCGTTCATTAAACATAGCTTTTACTCTACCCATGTGACTTCCGGCAAGGATAATATCACCTATCTTAAGCGTACCTGCCTGAACCAGGAGGTTGGAAATGTACCCTCTTCCCTGGTCGAGCCATGATTCAACAACTGTTCCATTAGCTTTTTTATCAGGATTTGCTTTAAGTTCAAGTATTTCAGCTTCTAAGAGAACCTTTTCAAGGAGTTCTTCGATATTTTTTCCTTGTTTAGCAGAAATATCTTGTGACTGGTATTTACCTCCCCAATCTTCCACCAGGTAATTCATATTCGCCAGTTCTTCTTTCACCTTTTCAGGATTAGCGCCTGGTTTATCGATTTTATTAATTGCAAATATAATTGGCACACCAGCTGCTGAGGCGTGGTTAATAGCCTCTACTGTTTGCGGCATAACGTTATCATCAGCCGCCACAACAATAATTGAGATATCGGTTACCTGTGCACCTCTGGCACGCATAGCAGTAAATGCTTCGTGTCCCGGGGTATCCAGGAATGTTATATTTTTCCCTTCATCTACTTTTACCCTGTAGGCACCAATATGCTGTGTAATTCCACCGGCTTCACCACCGATCACATTAGTTTCTCTGATGTAATCAAGCAACGATGTTTTTCCGTGGTCAACATGTCCCATAACAGTGACAATAGGATCTCTTGGGTCAAGATCTTCCTCGTCATCCTCTTCCTCATCAATTGCTTCCTGTACTTCAACACTTACAAATTCAACTTTATAACCGTATTCATCTGCTACAAGGGCCATTGTTTCAGCATCTAATCGTTGATTAATTGAAACCAGCAGACCCAGGTTCATGCAGGTTGCAATGACATCGTTCACTTCTTCGTTCATCATGGAAGCAAGTTCACTTACAGAAACAAATTCAGTAACTTTCAGTACATTCTTTTCCTTTTCCTGTTCTGCTTCTTCCTCTTGCTTTTTCTTACTGATCGCATCCCGCTTTTCTCTTCTGTATTTTGAAGCTTTGGATTTTCCTTTAGTAGTTAATCGTGATAAAGTTTTCTTAATTTCCTTCTGAACATCCTCCTCATCTATCTCATTTCTAACAGGTCGTTTCTTTTTCTTTTTCTTTTTGGTTGGTTTTTTCTTTTCTTCAGACTCCTGACGATTTTTGTCTTCAACCTGAATCTTCTCTTTATCTTTATGTATTCTTTTTCTTCGTTTTCTCTTTGGCTTCTTATCTTCGGCTGAACCTGAAGCTCCTTCTGTTTTTTCTTTGCTCTCTTCTTTTCCTTCTCCTTCTTCTGATTTTGATTTAGAGCGAGTCTCTTTTCTTTTCTTTCTCAGTTCCTCTTTTTCTTTTTTAGAAAGTCTGTCGGGTCGTGTTTTTTGATTTAGTGTACTAAGATCAATTTTTCCTACTACTTTAATTTGCTCATCTGACTCTTCTTCTGTTTTTTCTTCTTCGCCCTGTTGTTCTTCAGCTGATTCTTCTTCTTCCGGTTCTTCTTCTGTTTTTTCACTCTCTTTCTCTTTTTCTTCGGGCTTTTCTTTCTTTTCTTTGTCAGTTTTTCCCTTTCTTTCTTCGTCTTTTTCCTCAGCCTTAACTTCTTCCTCTTTCTCTTCCTTCTTCTCTTCCGTTTCTTCTTTTTCTGGTTCCTTTTCTTTTTTCGATTTCCCTTTAGCAAAAGAATCTAAATCAATTTTTCCAACAACCTTAGGTTCATGTTGGTCTTTTTCTTTCTTTTCTTCTTTAGGTTCTTCCTCTTCCTGCTCTTCTTTTTGCTCTTCTTCTTTTGCAGGTTTTTTCTCTTCTTTCTTGCCACTCACATCTTTAATCAGGATTTCATCATCGGAGTCTTCATTCTCGTTGCCTTCTTCCTCCTGACTCTCGTCGGAAATACTTATAGAATCTTCCTCTTCCTGCATTTTATTCATGCTCAGCTTTTCCGACTCTTTTTTCACATCAAGATCCGAGCTATATTCCTTTGCTAAAAGATCATATTGTTCTTTAGTAACTTTAGCATTTGGGTTTGGTTTAACATCATAGCCCTTCTTTTTGAGAAAATCAACAATAGTCGAAATGCCCACATTAAACTCTCTAGCTAGTTTGCTAAGCCTTATTGCTTTGTTTTCTTTTGCCATAAATTCACCTCACATTATTAACACTCCAGAACCTAAATAATCGGCTAAATTATAATTAATCTGTTAAATTATTCAAATTCTGACTTAAAAATTTTAATGATCTCATCAATAGTTTCTTCCTCAAGATCAGTTCTTCTCTCGAGTTCCTCTTTACTTAATTCCAAAACACTTTTTGCAGTATCAAGTCCTACAGATTTTAAGATATCAAGAATCCACTGTTCAATTTCGTCAGCAAATTCGTCAATATTGACATCTTCCTCATCCTCTTCGCTTTCTCTGTATACATCAACCTCGTAGCCCGTTAACTGGCTGGCAAGTTTAATATTAAGTCCACCTTTACCAATTGCCAGGGAAACTTCTTCCGGATCCAGGTACACTTCTGCCTGCTTTTCTTCTTCATTGATCTTAACGGAATTTATCTTTGCCGGACTTAGGGCTCTTGTGATATACAATTGTGTATTTTTCGTATAATTAATGACATCAATATTTTCGTTTCTGAGTTCTCTTACAATACCATGAATTCTTGATCCTTTCATTCCTACACAGGAACCAACCGGATCTATTCTGTCGTCATAAGATTCTACTGCAACTTTTGCTTTTTCTCCGGGTGCACGCACAATCTTTTTAATTACAATCAGGCCGTCGTATATTTCCGGAACTTCAAATTCGAATAGTCTTTCAAGGAATATTGGAGAAGTTCTTGAAATAATAATAAGGGGCCTGTTGTTTCTCATTTCTGCTCTCACAACTACCGCTCTAAGCAAGTCACCTTTTCTGAAATGATCAGAAGGAATCTGTTCTTCCCTTGGCAGAATAAGTTCATTCCCTTCATCATCGAGGATAAGTATTTCTCTCTTCCATACCTGGTAGACTTCTCCGCTAACAATCTGACCTATCTTCGATTTATATTTGCTGAATACATTGCTTCTTTCAATCTCAAGTATTTTGGAAGTCAGGTGCTGACGTAATGAAAGAATTGCTCTTCGTCCAAAATCATCGAGTTTCACTTCATCCGTCACTTCCTCTCCTACTTCGTAGTCTTCATCAATTTTTTTAGCCTCTGAGATTGGAATTTGCAGGTTTGCATCCTCAATTTCTCCGTCATCTACTACCTCCCGGTTTCTCCATATCTCAAAATCACCTTTGTCAATATTGATGATAATATCAAAATTCTCATCGGTTCCAAAATATTTGATCAGCAGTTTTCTGAATACCTCCTCCAGGACATTCATCATCGTAGCTCTGTCAATATTCTTGAGCTCCTTAAACTCGCTAAATGTATCAAACAAATTTAAATTGTCCATCTTTCTCTGATTTAAAATGATAATACTAATTTCACTGATTTTATGTCATCAAAACTTATTCGTTCTGTTTTTTTATTATTATTTTCTTTTTTTTCCAGCACCAAATCTGATTCTGTAAATTCCTTCAAAATTCCTTTTTCTTTTGTCCCATCATGATAAAGAACACTCACCTCCTCACCCCTGTTTTTTTCATACTGCTCTTTCACTTTAAAGGCAGCTTTCAGCCCGGGTGAAGTAACTTCTAAAGTGTAGGTATCAAGTTGTTCAACAAATTGTTTTTTCAGTAATCTGCTAATTCTTTCACATTCCTTTATATTAATTCCTTTGAAGCCATCTAAGACCACTTTGATATAATCATTCTTTACCCTGATTTCTACGATAAAATAATGATTTTTATCAATGGCTTCCTCAACAACCTTTTTTATTTCTTCGCTGCCTACCATTTTTTACTACTAACTGATTGATACGAAAAAGTGGGGACGCTGTCTGTCCCCACTTAATTCGTTACTTTATTTTCACGGGGCAAAAATAAGAATATTCTATTTAACAGACAAATAAATATATTATTATTTTTTAAGTTTTTCGTATTCATTAGGTTAATAAATATTTTATTAGATTTGCCGAGGGAACCGCAAAGATTTAAAATTAATGAATAAACGCAAAATAATCAATGATCCTGTTTACGGCTTTATTAATATAGATGATGACTTCATTTACGATTTAATTGAACACCCCTATTTTCAAAGACTAAGAAGAATTAAACAACTGGGAATGACTCATCTCGTTTATCCCGGGGCGGTGCACACACGACTCCAGCATTCGTTAGGGTCTGTATACCTAATGCAATCAGCTATAGATATAATTAGATCTAAGGGCCATGAAATAACGAATGACGAAGCCCGGGCTGTAAAGATAGCCATTTTACTTCATGATCTAGGCCATGGTCCTTTCTCTCATACATTAGAACGAAAACTAATCAAAGATTATTCTCATGAAGAGTTTTCAATGCTTATGCTGGAAAAATTAAATAATATTTATGAGGGAAAGTTAGATTTGGCCATACGCATCTTCAAGAACCAGTATTCCAAAAAATTTCTCCACCAACTGGTTTCCAGCCAACTTGATATGGACAGGCTCGACTACCTTAGAAGAGACAGTTTTTTCACAGGTGTTTCAGAAGGTGTCATTGGATCAGACAGAATTATAAAAATGCTGAATGTAAAAAATGATCAGCTGGTAGTAGAGGCAAAAGGAATTCATTCTATAGAAAAATTTCTTATAGCCCGATGGATCATGTACTGGCAGGTTTATTTTCATAAAACAGTTGTAGCAGCAGAGCAGCTTATTTCCAATATTATTATCAGAGCTAAAGAACTAATAAAAGCCGGGAATGATCTTCCGGGATCAGAAGCATTCATGTATTTCCTTTATGAAAAGTACAAGGAAGACCAATCGGATAGCATTCTGGAAAATTTTACAAAACTGGATGACACTGATATAACTTTCACAATAAAACTATGGACTGACACCCAGGATAAGGTTTTGTCAGAATTATGCAAAAATATTGTTAAAAGAGAATTGTATAAAATAGAATTTCGTGACCATCCATTTAAGGATAAAGAAGTAAAAGCAAAAGAGGAACAATTTTTGAAAGACAAACATATAAAAAGAGATGAACTGAAATATTTTATTTTTTCGAATTCTATAAGCAACAAAGCCTACAGCGCAATGGATGATAAAATTCAGATATACTTTAAAGATGGCGGAATTGCTGATATTGCAGAAGCTTCTGATATGCTGAACCTCTCTGTTTTATCAAAAAATGTAAAAAAATATTTTTTATGTTATCCCAAAGAAAATCCTATTTAATTATAAATTATCATTATTTTTGCCAAAATCTTATAAATGAAATAATATGGAGTTTACGGTACAGGAAATCGCCAATATATTAAATGGAAAAGTTGAAGGAGATCCTGAAATAAAAATTCATGGATTTTCTAAAATAGAAGAAGGAAAAGAAGGAACTCTCTCATTTATAGCCAATCCTAAGTATACCAAATATATATATGACACCAACGCATCTGTTGTAATTGTTAATAATGAATTATCATTTACAGATGCAGTAAAAACTACTTTAATAAGGGTTTCTGATGCTTACCAGTCGTTTGCCAAACTATTGCATCTTGCTGACAACCACAAAATTGAAGAAAAAGGAGTAAGTGAAAAAGCTTCGATATCAGATAAAGCAAAGCTTGGGAAGGATATATTTATAGCTGATAATGTTTACATAGGAAAAGATACAGTTATAGAAGATAATGTTAAAATTTTGCCCAATTGCTATATTGGCGACAATGTGGTAATCAATAAAAATACACTTCTTTTTCCGGGTGTAAAAATATATCACAATACACAAATCGGCAGCGATTGTATTATACATGCAGGAGTGGTTATAGGATCGGATGGTTTTGGGTTTGCACCACAATCCAGCAACAATTATGAAAAAATACCCCAGGTAGGAAATGTAATTGTTGAGGACAAGGTAGAGATCGGTGCCAATACATGTATCGACCGGGCCACCATAGGTTCAACGATTATTCGCAAGGGTGTAAAACTGGACAATCTGATACAGGTAGCTCACAATGTTGAAATAGGTGAAAACACAGTAATTGCAGCCCAAACAGGCATTGCAGGCTCCACTAAGATAGGAAGTGAATGCATGATAGGCGGACAGGCAGGCTTTGTAGGGCATCTGAATATTGCCAGCAAAGTTAAAGTAGCTGCTCAGTCGGGAATAACATCCGATATTAAAAACGAAGGAGAAGTAGTACAGGGAGCTCCGGCTTTTGACTTTGGTACATATCAAAAATCTTACGTACTTTTCCGTAAACTTCCCGATCTGTACAAAAAAATTAACGAACTGGAAAATACAATTAAAGAACTAAAAGAAAAGAAATAAAATCAATTCTTATGTCTGATAAACAAAAAACGATTCAGGATTCGGTAAAACTTTCAGGAAGTGGATTACACACAGGTTATCATGTGGAAATAACTTTTAAACCGGCCCCGCCGAATCATGGTTATAAATTTCAACGTACAGATATTAAAGAAAAACCTATCATAAAAGCTCATGTGGATAATGTGGTGGATACTTCGAGGGGAACAACCCTTGAGGAAAATGGAGTTAAAGTACACACTATAGAGCATGTGCTTGCAGCACTCAATGGATTAGGCATAGACAATGTATTGATTGAACTTAACGGCCCCGAAGCCCCAATTCGTGACGGAAGCTCAAACCATTTCGCAAAGGCCCTTGAGGAAGTAGGGGTGGTTGACCAGGAAGAAGACAGAGATTACTATTATATAAAAGAAAAAATTGTTTTTGAAGACAAAGAAAACGGAGTGGAACTGGCAGTTTATCCGGACAATAAGCTATCAGTAAATGTACTGATTGATTACAATTCAAAAGTATTGGGGCATCAGTATGCTATGTTTGATGAAGAAACCGATTTTACCAAGGAAGTTTCTGCTGCCAGGACATTTGTATTTTTCCATGAGCTGGAATTCCTGCTTAAAAACAACCTCATAAAAGGAGGTGACCTGGAAAACGCCATAGTAATTATGGAAAACAAAGTTAAGCAGGAAGAACTGGACCGGATTGCAGACCTGTTTAATAAGCCCAGGGTAAAAGTTAAGCCAGAGGGCGTTTTAAACAACATAGATCTTCATTATACCAATGAACCTGCACGTCATAAATTGCTAGATATGATCGGAGACCTCTCGCTCATCGGCAAGCGTATCAAAGGCAAAATTGTTGCAAAAAAGCCCGGGCACTACGCCAATACACAACTCGCAGGTAAAATTGTTAAAAAATATAAAGAAGAGTTCTCAAAGGATAATATTCCAAAGGTGGACTTATCGCAGGAACCACTCATGAATATTACCCAGATAAAGGAATACCTGCCCCACCGTCCTCCATTTTTGCTTGTAGATAAAATCATTCAGATGGATCATACCCATATTATTGGAATGAAAAATGTAACTATGAATGAAGGATTTTTCGTGGGTCACTTTCCCAGTGAACCCATCATGCCGGGTGTACTCCAGGTAGAAGCAATGGCACAGGTAGGTGGCATATTGGCCCTTGGAACAGTACCTGATCCGGAAAATTACCTGACTTATTTTCTGAAAATAGATAAAGTCCGTTTTAAAAGAAAAGTAATACCGGGTGATACTCTTATTTTCAGGCTTGATCTGAAAGTTCCGATAAGAAGAGGAATTGTGATTATGGACGGGCAAGCATTTGTTGGAAACCAGGTAGTAATGGAAGGAGAACTCACGGCACAAATCACAAAAAACCAATAATCAAGATGAATCAACAACTATCATATATACATCCTGAAGCAAAAATAGCAGCGAATGTAGTAATTGAGCCTTTTGTTTCTATCTCAAAAAATGTAGAAATTGGAGAAGGAACATGGATTGGCCCCAATGTTACGATTATGGAAGGTGCCAGAATCGGAAAAAACTGTAAAATTTATCCGGGAGCAGTTGTTTCAGCCATTCCACAGGATTTAAAATTCGAAGGAGAAGATTCGGTTACAGAAATTGGTGACGGTAGTGTTATCAGGGAGTGTGTTACAGTAAACAGAGGAACCAAATCAAAAGGCAAAACAGTCCTGGGAAAAAATTGCCTATTAATGGCCTATGTCCATATAGCTCATGATTGTATTCTCGGAGATAACATTATCATAGGAAATGCCAGTCAAATAGCCGGGGAGGTGGAAATTGATGATTACGCCATATTAAGTGGACTGGTAGCTGTTCATCAATTTGTAAAACTCGGATCACACATAATGGTATCAGGCGGATCTCTTGTCAGAAAAGATGTACCCCCATTTATCAAAGCTGCTCATGAGCCATTGGCCTATGTTGGGGTAAATTCAATAGGTTTGAGAAGAAGAAATTTCGCTAATGAAAAAATCCAGGAAATCCAGAATATTTACAGGGAAATATACCTGAAAGGAAACAACAACAGCCAGGCAATTGAAAGCATTGAATCAACAATGCCTGCTTCCAAAGAAAGAGATGAAATTGTTCTGTTCCTGAAAAATTCCAGCCGTGGAATTATTAAAGGATATTCAGAGTAGTTTTAAAAACTGTTTTGATTTTATTCAAAATTTTTACATAAAACCATTTTGCTAAAGAAAGACAATATCAAAACAGTATCTTAGCTTTTATTTTCCTTTTTAAATCCCTCCCAACCGGGCGAACGGAGTTCTACCTCGTGGTCGCTGGTCGTAATCATGTAACAACCAAATTCCTGGCTGGTCATATGGCCAATTGGTATAATTTCCTCCTCATCCTTCAGTTTTTCATAATCTTCTGTAGAAATAGTAAACAGAAGCTCGTAATCGCGCCCCCCGTTCAAAGCAGCAGTAAGAGGTTCTATATCAAATGTATCGGCCATTTTTTCTGTATTTTTATGTATGGGTATTTTTTCCTGGAATATTTTGCAGCCAAGTCCGGAACTATGGCAGATGTGTAATAAATCTGAAGCCAATCCGTCTGAAACATCAATCATAGCGGTTGGAAGCACTTCCGCTTTCTCCAGAAACCGGATTACATCCTTCCTGGCTTCGGGTTTTAACTGTCTTTCCAAAATATATTCATAACCACTAAGGTCGGGCTGAGCACCTTTAGAAGACTCAAATACTTTTTTCTCTCTTTCCAGTAATTGAAGCCCCATATAGGCTCCTCCAAAATCTCCTGTAACACAAACAATTTCATTTACATCAGCCCCTTTACGGGTCACCATCTTTTCGGATGATACAGTTCCAAGAGCGGTTACATTAATGGTTAAACCAGTTAAAGAAGAGGTAGTATCTCCTCCGGCAAAATCAACCTGGTATTTTTCGCAAGCCAGATTTATTCCTTCGTACAATTCATCCAGGTGATTTAACCCTATTTTTTTAGAAATACCCACAGAAATCAGCAACTGAGTTGGATAAGCATTCATAGCAAGAACATCAGAGATCCCAATTACAGCTGCTTTATAGCCCAGGTGTTTCAGTGGAGTATACATCATATCAAAATGAATCCCTTCCAGCAAAAGGTCTGCAGAAGAAACTACCAGGTCACCGGAGCTATCAATAGCAGCTGCATCATCACCAGGGCCAAGCACGGTCTGTTTATTTCTTATCTTTATATTTTTGGTAAGATGTTCTATCAGACCAACTCTTCCAAGATTATTTATATTCTTCGATTCATAAGTGTTTGTAGCCATATGTTTTTACTGTTTTTTTGTGAACAATCAGATAATATATTTGTCTCAGTTTTTGTTATTTTAAATGCAGATTTATTTATTGATTTAAAAATCTAATCTACAATTTTCTTCGCAAATATAGATTATTTAAAATATTGAATTAAAAAAAAGACAAACTGGTATTTAATAAAACAATAATGATAATTTTCTTGTATAACATTTATATATTTGCACCAATTTAGAATTAATCTACATAAACCATCAGTAAAGAAATAATATTATTTTTGCAAAATTATGGAAAAAGACCAAGATAAAATATTAAATAATCTAACTCAGGGTGAATACAAATATGGATGGACCACAGACATAGAGAGTGATTCGCTTCCCAAGGGATTAAATGAGGACATCATTCGTATGATCTCGAAGAAAAAGAATGAGCCTGAGTTTATGCTGGATTTTCGGTTAAAGGCATACAGATACTGGAAGGAGATGAAAATGCCTGAATGGGCCCATTTAAAAATTCCTGAAATCAATTACCAGGACATCATATATTACTCAGCTCCAAAACAAAAAGTTGGTCCGAAATCTCTTGATGATGTAGACCCTGAATTATTAAAAACCTTTGATAAATTAGGTCTTCCGATAGACGAGCAGAAGCGACTCGCTGGTGTAGCCGTTGATGCTGTGATGGACAGTAGTTCAGTAAAAACAACATTTAAAGAAAAACTGGCTGAGCTGGGCATTATATTTTGTTCTTTCAGTGAAGCTGTTCAAGAACATCCCGATTTAGTTAGAAAATATATGGGATCTGTTGTACCTTACACAGATAATTATTTTGCTGCCCTGAATTCGGCTGTATTTAGTGATGGATCCTTCTGCTATATACCCAAAGGTGTGAAAGCCCCGATGGAACTTTCCACCTATTTTAGGATCAATGCAGCCAATACAGGGCAGTTTGAAAGAACACTTATTGTAGCTGAAGACGATAGTTACGTGAGCTACCTCGAAGGATGCACAGCCCCTCAACGAGATGAAAATCAATTGCATGCCGCCATAGTGGAAATTGTTGCAAAAGACAATGCTCACGTTAAGTATTCAACAGTCCAAAACTGGTATCCCGGCAACAAGGAAGGAAAAGGTGGTATTTATAACTTTGTTACCAAAAGAGGAAAAGCTGAAGGTAAAAATTCCAAGTTAAGCTGGAACCAGGTAGAGACAGGCTCAGCAATTACCTGGAAATATCCAAGCTGCATACTCATGGGAGATAACTCTGTTGGAGAGTTCTATTCAGTAGCTGTAACCAATAACCACCAGCAGGCTGATACCGGAACCAAGATGATACATATTGGTAAAAACACGAAAAGTACCGTTGTTTCCAAGGGAATATCAGCGGGAAAAAGTAACAACAGTTACCGTGGGCTGGTGAAGATACTTAAAAATGCAGAAAATGCGCGAAATTTTTCGCAATGCGACTCTATGCTTTTGGGCGATAGATGCGGTGCACATACATTTCCATATATCGAAACAGACAACAACAGTGCTATTGTTGAGCATGAAGCTACCACATCAAAAATAAGTGAAGACCAGATTTTTTACTGTAACCAGAGAGGTCTCGAAACTGAAGATGCTATTGGGTTGATTGTGAATGGATATGCAAAGGAAATTCTGAATAAATTACCTATGGAATTTGCAGTGGAGGCACAAAAACTATTACAAATAAGTTTAGAAGGAAGTGTAGGATAATCAAGAAAAGTTTAACAAATTAAAACCAAAGATAATGCTTACTATAAAGAACTTACATGCTGCTATTGAAGGGAATGAAATTCTGAAAGGGATTGACCTGGAAGTAAAAAAAGGAGAAATTCATGCCATTATGGGACCGAATGGATCAGGAAAAAGCACCTTGGCTTCTGTTCTGGCAGGCAGGGAATTATTTGATGTAACAGAGGGCGAAATTACTTATAATGGCAAAAACCTATTTGACATGGCTCCGGAAGAAAGAGCCAGGGAAGGAATGTTCCTGGGTTTTCAATATCCGATTGAAATTCCGGGTGTCAGCATGATGAATTTTTTAAAGACTGCTGTAAATGAACATCGAAAATACAGAGGACAGGAACCAATGAAATCCTCTGACTTTCTGAAATTGATGCGTGAAAAGAAAAAAATTGTTGAAATAGATTCCAACTTAACAAATCGATCAGTAAACGAGGGATTCTCTGGAGGTGAAAAGAAACGAAATGAAATCTTCCAGATGGCAATGCTTGAACCTAATTTATCTATTCTTGATGAGACAGATTCAGGATTGGATATAGATGCTTTAAGAATTGTGGCAAATGGAGTTAACAAATTAAAATCCAAAGATAATGCAACAATTGTTATCACGCACTATCAAAGATTATTGAATTACATAATCCCGGATTATGTGCATGTATTATATGGCGGAAAAATTGTTAAGTCTGGCTCAAAAGAGTTAGCACTTGAACTGGAAGAGAAAGGATATGACTGGCTGAAGAAAGAATCAGCTGTTTAATTAACCGCAAAAACATAGATTATGAGTGTGGAAGCCAAACCAACCAATATAAAAAACTCCTTCATTGATTTATTTAACCAGCATAAAGATGAATTGGAGAAGGGGTTGCCAGATTTCATCAACAACAAAAGGCCTGAAGCTTTAGAAGCTTTTAAAAAACTGGGTATTCCGACTAAGAAGCAGGAAAAATATAAATACACAGACCTAAGTCCGGCCTTTGAAAAAAATTACAGACAATATTTTAAGCCAAAAACAATTGACTTTGACATAAATGAGATTTTTCGGTGTGACGTTCCTTCGCTGGAATCAAAAGTTATTTTATTGCTAAATGGCTGGTATTACGACCGAGAGCAAGCTCTTTATGAATCAAAGGAAGGAATTATTTATGGCAGCTTGTATGAGGCTGCAAATAAGTACCCGGAAATTGTCAGGAAATATTACGGACAAATTGCCAATGCCAGGGAGGACAGCTTGACAGCGTTAAACACAGCTTTTGCACAGGATGGATTTTTCTTATATATTCCTGAAAATGCAGTTTTAGAGGAGCCAGTGCAGCTTATCAATCTCCTGTTAGATGAGGAGCCCGGCATGACACAACATCGGAATCTGATTATAGCAGAGGAAAACAGTGATGCCAAAATGATTATTTGTGATCATACCTTGTCAAAGCAACATTTCTTAACCAATTCGGTTACAGAAGTTCATGTTGATAAAAATGCAACAATGGACATCGTCAGGGTACAGAACGAACACAACGGAGCAACTCAATTATCAGGTTTATATGCAAAGCAGGAGAAGAGAAGTAACTTTTCTGTGAATACCATATCATTGCATGGTGGTGTAATCAGAAACGATTATAACATTCTTCTTAACGGAGAAGGCTGCGACAGTAATGCCATGGGGCTTTACCTTACCGACAGGGGTCAACATATTGACAGTTATGTACATATTGATCACAAAGAGCCACATTCTATAAGTAATCAACTGTTTAAAGGTGTACTGGACGATTTTGCAACAGGCGCTTTCAATGGCAGGATACTTGTTCGCCAGGATGCTCAAAAAACGGAGGCATACCAGTCAAACAATAATATCTTACTAACCGATGATGCCACCATGAATGCAAAACCTCAGCTTGAAATTTATGCTGATGATGTAAAATGCAGCCATGGTGCAACTGTTGGCCAGTTAGATGAAGAAGGCCTGTTTTACCTGCGTTCGAGAGGTATCAATTATAAAGAAGCACAACTGCTGCTGATGTACGCATTTGCCCATGAAGTAATTGATAAAATTAAAGTGAAGCCTTTAAAAGACAGAATTCACGGATTGGTGGAAAAACGTCTGCGCGGAGAGCTATCCAGGTGTAATTATTGCGAAATGAAATGTGGCTAATTCACAGACATAAATAAACTTTTATGAATAATGTTTTTTTTCTTTTAAACTGACAAGTCCAGGCCTGATATTCATTTAATTATCAGTCCTTTTTGAGCCTAAAAATTGTAAGAATAAACAATAATATTCATGAACATTTCATAAAAGTTATTAATTTTATCGACATGTCAACAACAAATTATAACATAAATAAAATACGAGCTGACTTTCCTATTTTAAGCAGGGAAGTGTATGAAAAGCCACTGATTTACTTTGATAATGCAGCAACAACTCAAAAGCCCCGGCAAGTGATCGACCGGGTACATCGAGTTTACTCGTTAGAAAACAGCAATATTCACCGTGGGGTACATTACCTTAGCAATCAGTTAACCGAAGCACACGAAAAGGCAAGGGAGACCATACAGAAATTTATAAATGCATCTCATTCGCATGAGATTATTTTTACAGGGGGAACGACAGATTCAATTAACCTGGTGACCTTTACCTTTGGCGAAAAATTTGTTAAGGAGGGAGATGAGATCATCATATCCGAGATGGAACATCATGCGAATATTGTTCCGTGGCAGATGCTTTGCGAAAGGAAAAAAGCGAAGCTGCGGATAATTCCCATGAATGAAAAGGGAGAATTGCTGATAGAAGAGTACAAGAAACTTTTGTCGGATAAAACCAGGCTTATATCTGTTAACCAGGTCTCCAATACGCTGGGAACTATTAACGACATCAGGCAAATCATTAAAATAGCACATCAACGGGATATTCCGGTACTAATAGACGGAGCCCAGAGCATTCAGCATACAAAAGTTGATGTTCAGGAACTGGACTGTGATTTTTTTGCTTTTTCCGGACACAAGATTTACGGCCCAACAGGCATTGGAGTGCTTTACGGAAAAGAAAAATGGCTGAACGAGATGCCCCCTTTCCGAACCGGTGGTGAAATGATTCAAAATGTATCTTTTGAAAAAACAACATTCAATGAGTTGCCTTTCAAGTTCGAGGCCGGAACACCGAACTACACAGGGGCGGTTGGACTGGAAGAAGCAATAAAGTATATTTCTGATATAGGACTTGAACACATCGAAGCACATGAGAAAGAACTGCTCAGGTATGCAAATCAGAAATTTGAAAAAATAGAAGGCTTCAAAACTTATGGCACTGCATCTGATAAGATAAGTGTTATTTCATTTTTACTTGAGGGCATCCATCATTATGACATTGGTATGGTACTCGATAAGATGGGGATCGCTATCCGTACCGGACACCATTGCACAGAGCCTGCAATAAAACATTTCAATATAGATGGAACTGCAAGGGCTTCTTTTGCTTTATACAATACCAAAGAAGAGATCGATAAGATGTATGATGCCCTGTTAAAAGTACAAGAAATGTTTGGATAAAAAATTTAACAAACCATGGCAACACTTGACGAGAAACAAAATGAAATTATAGAAGAATTTGAATTGTTCGATGACTGGATGGACAAATACAATTACCTCATTGAACTAAGCAAGGACCTTCCTGAAATGGATCCTAAAAACAAAAACGACAAGAACTTAATCGAGGGTTGCCAGTCGAAAGTATGGCTACATGCGGAAATGAAAGATGGGAAACTGGTTTTTGAGGCAGACAGCGATGCCATCATAACCAAAGGAATCATTGCTTTACTGGTTGATGTATTGTCCGGTCGAACGCCACAGGAAATTGTTGATGCAGATTTGTATTTCATTGACAAAATAGGCCTGAAGGAAAATCTCTCTCCCACCCGTTCGAATGGGCTGGTTGCCATGATGAACAAAATTAAAGCATATGCATTAGCCTATAGTTCAAAACAGTAAAGACATTGAACCTTTGCACTGCATATTTGTATTTTGTATAAAAACTAAATCATTATGAATAAAGAAGAAGATTACCTTGCTGTTGAAGGTGAAATTGTAGAAGTATTGAAAGATGTTTACGATCCCGAAATCCCGGTTAATGTATATGACCTGGGACTGATTTACAATATCGAGGTAGACGACAATAATAATGTAGATATACGAATGACACTGACAGCCCCTAACTGTCCGATAGCTGATGACATCCTCAGGGAAGTTCATGATAAGATCAAAGCGATTGAGGCAGTGAATGAAGTAAATATAAATCTTGTTTTTGATCCTCCGTGGGATAAAGAAATGATGTCTGAAGAAGCCAAACTGGAACTTGGGCTGCTTTAACGAACGAATTGTTTTGAATGAACTGAAAAAAAATAGTGAAAACATAAAATCCGAGGCAAAGCGTCTTGGATTTTCTGATTGTGGCATAGCCAGGGTAGAGCCCTTGAAAAAAGAAGCTGATGCTCTGAAAAAATGGCTGGAAGAAGGGCGAAACGGTGATATGAATTATATGGAAAATCATTTTGAAAAAAGAACCAATCCGGCTCTTTTGGTTCAAAATGCAAGATCGGTAATTTCTGTATTATTAAATTATTACCCGGAAAAAACACAAACCAAATCTTCCTACAAGCTTTCTAAATACGCCTATGGTATTGATTATCATAAGGTAATGAAAAACAGGCTTTACAAACTGCTGAATTATCTGAAAGAACAATACAATGTTAAAAATGGTCGCGCATTTGTTGACTCAGCGCCCGTAATGGATAAAATATGGGCTCAAAAAGCCGGCTTGGGATGGATTGGAAAGAATACCAACCTGATTTCAAAAAAATTCGGATCTTTTGTATTTATTGGAGAACTAATTGTAGACATTGAACTTGCTTATGATGACCCTGACAAAGAAAGGTGTGGAAAATGCACCCGATGTATTGAGGCTTGTCCCACCGGAGCTCTTACCAGCGAACGCAGAATCGATGCTACAAAATGCATTTCCTATCTTACTATTGAAAAAAAAGGAGCAATTCCTGAAGAGTTTAAGGGGCAATGGCAAAACTGGATTTTTGGTTGTGATGTTTGCCAGGACGTATGCCCCTGGAATCAAAAGCTTAAACCACATGACTTTGATGAATTAGCCCCCTTCTCCGAATTACTTTCAATGCAGAAGAAGGATTGGGAAAATATAGACAAAGAACAATTCAACCGGGTTTTTAAAAACTCAGCAGTTAAAAGGACAAAATTTGAAGGATTGAAAAGAAACATTGAATTTTTAAAAACCAGGAACAAAGGTTAATATATTCCTGTTCAAAACATTCAAATTATTCAGCAAAGGAACGCAGTGAAGCTTTGGTATGTAGTTGGGTTTACTGGATGTATAAAGGTTCGCCTTCGTGAAGTTTCAGCGGAGCAAGGGAATCTTGCAATTGAAAAACGAGAGTTTTCAATAATGCAAGAATTATTCCTGAATTATTTGAGTTAGACAGATTGAGATTGAATTTCTTTAATGATTCCTTAAGAATGAATTAATTATGAATTATTCTAAAACATCTATTTTCGCAACTAAACAAACTACGAATTCAATTGTATACCATAACTTGCAAAAACATTGAAAAAAACAACTCAGCAGGAACTGACTATGAAAAAAGACGAAATTTTAAGACAAGTCAGGGAAGGAGAACAAAAAGCTCAATTCCAGATATACAAGTATTATTTTAATACCATGTACAAAACCAGTTTTGATATTGTAAAAGATGAAGGGGAAGCTGAAGATGCCATAAATGAAGCATTTTTAAAAGCATTTGATAAAATTGAAAATTATGATCAAATGGATAATTTTGGCAACTGGCTTAAAGATATTGTTGTTTATCAATCTGAAAACCAAATTAAAAAATCAGAAAATAAAAAGCGTGAAAGTCAGAAAGAAAAAAATGAATCACGCAAAAAAACAAGTAAAACTTCCCCAAGACCTATAAAATGGCTCTTTAACAGCATTGGAAAACAATTTTCAAAACTTACACAGAACAATTATCATTAACGTGAGTTTGAGGTAAATATATCAACTAAAATGCAGGAATTCAGGCTGCCCTGGCCTTAAAGGCTGGGGTTATTTATGAAAAAGAGTTAGTGATATTTGAAGAATTAAAAATGGGCGAACATTTAATAAAATGGAAAACCGTTTTCTAATAAAACTAATAATAAAAAGCTAAAATAAGCACGTATAACTGCCTATTCGAACAGGTTTCCAAAAACATTAAAGAATTTAGTTAATAACTAATAACAACTATTCTTGCATTAATCAAAAATAGTTTTAATCTTCGGAATAGTTTTTGAGCATAAAAAACAAATAAGTGTTAAAGAAAAAAATTTAATCATTAAAGAAAAGAGTTATGCAGGAGTTTTGGGATGAGAGATTTGATACAGAAGAGTATGTATATGGGAAGCATCCGAATAGATTCTTCAAATGGTTTATTGATAATACTCTTCAGAAGGGCTCAATACTGCTTCCGGCTGACGGGGAAGGGAGAAATAGTGTGTATGCAGCTCTTAAAGGCTGGGATGTAACAGCATTTGATTTTAGTGAAGAGGCAAAAAGTAAAGCATTAGATCTGGCTAAAGAATACAATACAAAACTTCATTATAAGATTTCATCAATAGAAGATTTTCATACCGACGAAAAATTTGATGCTATTGCACTAGTATATTTGCATCTTCCGTCCACTGCCCGCAGGGAAATGCACCATAAACTCATCAACTTTTTAAAACCGGGAGGCTATTTTGTTATGGAAGCCTTTTCTAAAAAACAAATAGAATATAATACGGGAGGTCCCAGGAACATTGATATGCTATATGACGGACAAGAAATAATGGAAGACCTTAATGTATTAGAACTGGTTCATTATAAGGAAAAACTAAAAGAAGTAAATGAAGGTCATTTTCATTCCGGCAAAGCAGAAGTCATTCAGTTAATTTCCAGAAAACTAAACTAAGCTTATTTCTTTACAAATTCAACCTGGTAAATTCTGGGCCATCGTTTACCGGTTAAAAAGATTCTTTTTTCTTTCTCATCATAAGCTATTCCATTTAGCACATTATCCTTGTGGTTTTTAAACTTTTCGGGTACCAGTTTGCTGCAATCAATTTTTTCAAGCACTTTGCCTGTTTCCGGATCAAAACTTATAATATAGGATTCCTGCCAGACATTGGCATATACTTTATTGTTAAAATATTCAAGTTCATTTAGGTTTTTTACAGGCCCCTTGTTATCATATATCTCAAGACGTCCTGTTTCCGTAAAAAACTCAGGATCAAGGAAGTATATATTGGCTGTTCCATCACTCATAATTAACTTCTCTCCGTCAGTAGTCAGGCCCCATCCCTGTGTAGGATATCTTACCTTATTAATAAGTTTAAACTCTTTTTTATCGTAAACAAAACCCGTTCGAGAAGTCCAGGTTAACTGGATAATTTTATCTCCAAACGAAGTAATCCCTTCTCCAAAATATTGATTGGGAAGAGAAAGGCTTTCCACCAGTTCCCCATCTTCAGGTTTAATTTTAAAAAGCGATGATTCCCCTCTCTGCCCTGTACCTTCATACAAATAGCCATCTTCATAAAATAATCCCTGTGTATATGCTTTATCAAGATGTTTATATGAGTTTTCAATCTTGCAGGTGAGTTTAACAGGTATGATATCAGATAATAAAACAACATTTTTATAATGAAACTCCTTATGTCCATTATCAAGGTAGGCAACTACTTTAATCTGACTAGTCCCCACAGGCCAATCATCAGTTAAAAAGGTAGCAAATAAATTCTCTTCTGTGCATTTTTCCTGAAGGTTTCCCTGGGCAAATACCAGCATAGAGTCCACCATTACTGAATCAGGTTTTACCAGTCCAAGCTCAATTTTATCTCCAACTATATAATTCTCTTTCCTATTTTTTATTTCCAGGCGACTAATCTCAACATAACCTTTTTCCTCTTTATGCTTTTCCGGCTGCTTATCATCTTTAGCAGTCTTATCTTCAGATTTACAAGAAGTTAGCACCATTACGGAGATCAAAAACAAAGCTAGTAATATTCGGAATTTCATAATAATTTAAATTTAGAAGTAGAATTGCAAAAATAATATTATTCTTTTGAAAACAGATTTTCAGGCAAAGAAGGTATAATTTAAGACCCAAAAATTCTTTTCAGGAAAGATTTTTTCTGAGGTTTTGAGTTAAATTTCTTTTCATACAATTCAGGATTTAATATTTTCCATACTTCACTCCACCCGGGAAATCCGCCTAAATTTTTATCGTCTATATAAATATCAGCATCAATTTTCCGGCTAATGTTGTTATCAAATTTTTCTTCCGGGTAGTTTTTATTAACTGCATAAAATTCCAACCCATTCTCTCTGCAAAACTCAACAGCTTCATCAAGCTCATAACCTGACCGGTAAGTCCACAAAACCAAAATATGTCCCTTTTTCTGTAACTCTTTTAAAGTTTCAAAGGCAAATAATTTAGGTTTTCCGATCGCGGGATATCGGTTTTGAACAATGGTTCCGTCAAAATCAACTGCAATTTTCAACATTAAGTATTGTTTGTTTAAATATACAATTTATTTTTTTTTGATAATACTGTTAAGATATTCATAATTCATTCATCTCTTATTTCAATAAAAAGTCAGTTATTTTTAATCTACAGACCAGTATTTTATAGAAATAATTATTGAAAACATTAACCTTCTGTTAAAACAGATCAGTTCTCATTTTTGTTAAATGTATATCGTAATGAAAAAATATTTGAATAGAGTGCAACTGACTGATCGCCAATATCTGTCAGTGCATAATCGATGGCAAATCCTTTGTATTGGAATCCTATTCCCAGGTTTGGCTGAAATTCGAGGGTTTTAAATCCATTAATATTCACAGTATGTTGTAAATTTCCAATACCCATTCTGAGATAAACCAGTTTATTATAATTAAGCTCTAATCCTGCCCGGGGGCTAACACTTACAAAATCTGAAGAAACCAAAGAATGCCTTTGCCCATCTGTGTGTATCTGAGCATCAGTTTCAATGAGCCCCCCTATTTTTTCTGTAATATTGAACTGGTAAGCAGCACCCAATACTATTGTAGGCAAAGTTATTTCAAGATTATTGTCAGGGGCCTCGTTAAATGTACTATCCCCCACTTCTATAACCAGTTCTTCTTCATTATAAGACCATGCATTAAAAGTTGAAGTTACATCGCGAATAACCAGTCCGAAATCCAAATGCGGGGTTTTATACTGAGCACCAATATCCAGACCAAATCCCCAGGCATTGGCAAATTTTCCGATGTTTCTGTAAATTACCTTTGCGTTTCCTCCAATATAAAGATTCTTAATTCCTGTTGCTTTGGCATAAGACATCAGAAAAGCATAATCAGCGGCAGAAAAATATGAAATTCGATCATAGTCTACGTTTCCCTGGTTATCAATTAATTCTGTGGTATTAGGAATATCATCTACACCAAACCGGATTACCGAAGCACCGAGCCACTGGCCGGAATCAATAGCCATGGCCCCGGCGGCATAATCGTATTTGGCAATACCGGCAAAATATTCAGCATGCATTACTCCAAAATCGGCACTGTTGCCAATTCCATTCAGACCTGCAGGATTCCAGTAGCCTGAAGTAACATTATCTATATGAGCAATTGAAGCATTTGCCATCCCAAAGGATTCTGCTCCCACGCCTATGGCAAGAAACTCATTGCTGTATTTGGCAGTTTGGGCAAATCCGGATAAAGAAATGAGACATAAAAATAAAAGTAAATGCAAATGATTTTTCATAAAAATATCTAATTCGGTTCCTGCTCCATAATTTTATTTATCAATATGCTGAGATATTTTACACAAGAATAAAAAAATATTTCAAACTGATTGCACGAAACTACTAATTTAACTTATTTTTGTATAAAATATTGCAAACACCAGTTTTAATTTTGAAGTCTGCTGTTAAACAAATACCTAACTTTATCACTCTACTGAATTTATTTTCAGGAAGTTTATCAGTTGTTTTTATATCCAGCGGACAGATCAGGCTAGGAATTAGTTTTATATTGCTGGCAGCTGTTTTTGATTTTCTGGATGGTATGGTGGCAAGGTTATTAAAATCTAAGACAGAGACAGGTAAAGAGCTTGACAGCTTATCAGATATTGTAAGTTTTGGCTTTGCTCCATCCTTTCTTGTCTTCGAGCACATCCGGTTATTGCTTTTAAATCAAACCCAAACGCCTGTCTTACTTAATCTTGATGCATTTAGTCTGATCCTTGTCCTCCTTCCGTTTATTTTTCTTCTTTTCGCAGCCATAAGACTGGCAAGGTTTAATTTAGACAAAAGCCAGGAGAAAACTTTTTCAGGGCTCCCGACACCAGGTGCAGCGCTGCTGATTGCTACCGCACTATGGGTATACCATAATAATCAATCGGTTGTTATGCAAAATTTTTTTAACAATCCAATTTATATGGATTTATCCGTAGTTGTTCTCTCACTGCTTATGGTTTTGCCCCTGAAATTTTTCTCTTTAAAATTCAGCAACTTTACCTGGCATGAAAATCGAATTAGATATCTTTTTATTGGTATTTCTGCCCTTTTATTGATAACATTGCAGTGGGTAGCTCTGCCAATTATAATAAGTATTTATATTGTATTCTCAATTATCAGTAACTTAAAACAAACTAACTAACTATGAAGTTTATTGCAGAAATAGATGTAATGCCCCTTAAAAGTTTGCTGGACCCCCAGGGGAAAGCTGTATATAATAGCATGCAAAACATTGGATTTAAAGATGTTTCAAGTGTAAGAATAGGGAAACACATCACTATGGAAATTGAAGCGGAAACTAAAGAAAAAGCCATGGAGAGAGTGAATGAAGCTTGCAACAAAATTCTTACAAATCCTGTAATGGAAGGATATGAATATAATGTTAGAAAAGCAGAAGATTAATAAGTGTTTTCATCTTCGTCTTTATTTCTGTTCATTATCTCAGTCTGTTTAGAGATCGACTCCTTATGAACAAGCTGTAACAATTTTTTAATAAATTGTTCAGAAAGGCCGAGTTTTTTTCCAAGTTTTTTCCTCGAAGAAAGGATTCGTTCCCATCTGCGGCGTTGGAAAATTGTTACTTTATTATGCAGTTTATATTTTCCAATCTCTTCCACATAATTCATTCTCTGGGCCAGAAGTTCAATAATTTGCTTATCAACCGAATCGATTTTCTCCCTTAAAGAATCCATATGCCCTAGAAACAGAGGGTTATCTGAATTAATTGAACGAAATTCAAGATTACTAATAAGATCTTCAAATGCCCCTGGAGTTATTTGCTGCCTGGCATCACTTAAAGCTTCGGAAGGTTTTGGATGTACTTCTATCATTAACCCGTTCATATTCAGGTCAAGGGCTTTTTGAGAAATCTCTCTCAGATATTCAGGACAACCAGCAATATGACTTGGGTCGCAGATAATTGGCAAATAATGATATAAAGTTTTCAGTTCAATAGGAATTTCCCATTTGGGAATATTTCTGAATTTTGTGGCTTCAAAAGGATAAAAGCCCCGATGTACAGCAGCAATTTTTCTAAGCCCTGCATTATAAAAACGTTCTATTGCTCCAATCCACATGTTAAGATCCGGATTAACAGGATTTTTAATTAACACAGGCATATCTGTACCTTTAAAATGATCGGCCAGTTCCTGAACAGAAAAAGGATTAGAAGTAGTACGTGCTCCAATCCATACCAGGTCAACCTTATATTTTAACACTTTATTGACATGTTCAGGACTTGCAACTTCAACTGCTATGCGCAAGCCGGTCTCTTGTCTGACTTTCTGCAACCATTTAAGCCCTTCTTCACCCACTCCCTCAAAATTTTGTGGCCGTGTTCTTGGTTTCCACACACCGGTTCTGAAAAAATGTACATTGCCTGTCTTTTTTAAAGCATTCGCTGTGTTTAAGAGTTGAGCTTCTGATTCTGCAGCACAAGGTCCGGCAATTAGAAAGTGGTTGGTTTCAATGTCTTCAAACCACGTTGAAAAAGGCAATATTTCATTAAATTCTTTCATTTCAATTCTGCTGTATTGCAAAATTAAGCATTTATTTCCGGATAAAAATCCAAAAGATTTTTTATCAACAACAAAGACCAATCTATATTATAATCTGACCGCGTTTAAAAAACTTATTTCTAAATTTGCCTCCAAAATATTTATTTATGGAAAATATATTTATTCTGGGTGTCGCATTAATTGAATGGATTGGTTACCTGGCTTCTCTTTTAGTACTTATATCTCTTAGCTTGTCTTCAATTGTCCGGCTGAGACTTTTTAACCTGGCGGGTGCATCAATATTTTCATTTTACGGTTTCTATATTGGTTCGCTGCCGGTTGGAATTATGAATTTAATAATTGTATTTGCCAATATTTATTACCTGAGACAATTGTACTTTAAAAAAGAGAGGTTTGATGTAACAGAAATAAATCCAACGGATACTATTTTAAGAAAATTTATCAACTATTATTACACAGATATTAAGGAATTTTTTCCATATTTTAATTATGAAAATTCTTCTGACGATTTTACGCTATTGGTTCTCAGAGATCTTAATTTTGCAGGTGTTATTATGGGTGAAAAAACTAACAACAGAGAATTTCGAATAAAATTGGATTATGTTCCAAGAAAATATCGTGATTACAAACTCGGCAAATATATCTTTACAAAATTTTCTGATATTTTTAAAGAAAAAGGCATCGAGAAACTCATTTGCAGATCTGAAATAAAAAAACATCAAAAATATCTTAAGAAAGTAGGATTCAAAGAAGAAAACGAAAATCTATTTTACATGGAGTTATAAAATAGGGTTATCAACACAAAAACCTTGAAACTGCTTTTATTTGAGTTTTCAGACAGGTATTATGTTTGAAAAATGTATAGGCTAAAATAGGGTTATATTGGCTTAAGCTTTGTGTTCAGCATTTTATCACCTGTTTTTCTTCAGTAATAAAAATAATTTGGTACTGTTTAGCATTTCATGTATTTTTATGATTTCATGAAATTTTTTCTCTTCAAAATCAACCACATGAGAAAATTAAAGCATATTGGATCCCTGTTTCTTTTTTTTCTTGTAATAACAAATCATTGCTATACACAATCTTCTACCAATAAAGAGCTTACTGAAAGATTAAAAAATGCTCAAGCGGACACAAATAAAATAAACATTCTGCTGGTTTTATCTCAGAATTTAAGAGATTCTTACCCCGATTCATCCCTCAATTATGCACATCAGGGCGTTTTATTAGCAAAAAAAGTGAGCAAATCATCTGATGAAAGGGAAGCTAAAGAAGGGAAAAAAGCATTGGCAGCTTTCTATAATGATATTGGGATTATCAAGAAACAAAAAGGTAATTATCCTGAAGCCCTCGAAAACTATCAAAAATCATTACAGATTTATAAAAAACTTAACAACCAGAATGGAATATCAACAAATTATAACAGCATAGCTATTATTTATTACTACCTGGGCGATTTTAGCAGGGCAATTGAATATTATCAAAAAGCTTTTGAAATATTCAGGAAGATCAGAAGTAAAGAAGGAATGGCTCTTTCCTACAATAATATAGGTATGATTTATTCAAACCAGGGAAAATTTACCAAAGCTATTGAATATTACCAAAAATCGCTGGAGCTCAAGAAATCATTAAACGACAAGAAAGGCATCGCCTCTACCTATAATGGCATTGGCGCTGTTCATTATTACCAGGCAGATTATGATGAGGCGATAAACTATTTCAAAAAATCACTTAAAATCAGAGAGGAACTCAACCACAGAAAAGGAGTTGCCATGTCCCTGAACAATATTGGGATGATCTATAAAAGCAAGGGTGATTATGAACAGGCAATAAAAAATTACAAAAAGTCTCTTGAAATAAGGGAAAAGTTAAATGACAAAAGAGGAATGGCATCAAATTTCAACAATATTGGAAGTATTTTCCTGGTTCTGAAAGAATACAATAAAGCCGAAGAATATTACAGGAAAGCCCTGAAAATAAACAAAGACATTGGGTATAAAAAAGGCATTATTCAGTCTCTGGAAAACATCTCATCTCTTTATATTGATATTGGCGATTCTTCAAAAACAGAAGGAAAAGCAAGGAATGCTTATAATTCAGCCATAAAATATGCAGGGAAAAGTCTGGAAATGTCAAAAGAAATGAAAATCTTACCTCGTATTATGCAGGAATACAAAAATTTATCGGAAGCCTATGAAGGATTGGGCAAGTATGACAAAGCTCTGGAGTGCCATAAGTCATACACTTCGGTAAAAGACAGTATTTTTAACAAGGAAAAGAACAAGCAGATAGAAGAGATAGAGGCAAAATACCAGACCCGTCAAAAAGAGAAGCAAATTAAATTGCAACAGGCCGAACTAACTAATAAAGAAAACCAGATTCAAAGAAAAAAGTTTTTAAACTATACATTAGCCGGAGGTATAATTCTTTTATTAGTTTTTGGAATCATTATTTTAAGGAATTACAAACTAAAGCAAAGGGCTTTTAAACTATTAAAAAAGAAAAACCAGGAGATTAATAATCAGAAAATTAAGATTGAGTACCAGAACCATGAAATAACAGACAGTATAAAATATGCCCAAAGAATACAATCTGCCATATTTCCCAGGAAAAATTTATTTTCTGAAACTTTCGCAGACCATTTTATTCTGTTCAAACCACTTTCAATAATAAGTGGAGATTTTTACTGGTTAAAGAAAACAGAACAGAAAGTTGTGTTTGCAGTAGCGGATTGTACCGGACATGGCGTGCCCGGGGCGTTCATGAGTACACTTGGAATTGCCTTTTTAGAAGAAACCTACAGAAGAAAAGACCTTTTAAAAGCTTCGGATATGCTTCATATTCTGCGGGAAGATATAAAGAGGGCACTGCAGCAAGAAGGAAAATACGGAGAAGCAAAAGATGGAATGGATATTGCGCTTTGTATGCTTGATTTTGAAACGCTTGAAATGCAATATGCCGGTGCCTATAACCCACTCTATATTATCAGGGATAATGAACTGATTGAGTACAAAGCTACACGCAGTCCTATTGGTATTGATATAAAAGAAAAACCATTTGCTAATAATATCATACAATTAGAAAAAAATGACAAACTATATTTATTTACCGATGGATATGTAGACCAGATTGGAGGAGAAAATAACAAAAAGTTTATGCCACGTCAGTTTAAAAAGCTATTAATTGATATAAGTAATAAACCCATGATCGAACAAAAAAGGTATCTTGACAAAACAATCGAAAAATGGAAGAAGGGTTATCCGCAAGTGGATGACATCCTGGTTATGGGTATAAAAATATAAAAGAAAAAAGGTGACTCACCAAGGTCACCTTTAAAATCAGTAATAGAAATTCTTTCTTACGCTTCAATTAATTCTTTGTACTTATCAGCGTCTAATAAATCATTGGCTTCAGACTTGTCAGAAATTTTTACCTTAATTAACCATCCGTCGCCATAGGGATCTTTATTAACAATATCAGGAGAATCTTCTAACTTAGGATTTACCTCAGTTACTTCGCCAGAGACTGGCATAAAAATATCGGAAACTGTTTTTACGGCTTCAATAGTTCCAAAAACCTCTTCTTTTTCCAGGGTTTCACCTTCAGTTTCGATTTCAACAAAAACCACATCGCCGAGTTCTTGTTGAGCATAATCAGTAACTCCTATAAGAGCTTCATCTCCGTCAATTTTGACCCATTCGTGATCTTTCGTATACTTTAAATTTTCTGGAATGTTCATGACTCTACTTTTTTTTATTCGAGATCAAAAATACAAATTTTTTTTCTTTCCTATACTATTCTGCCAAAGTAAATCGTAAACTAAATCCGAAGTTGGTATTGGATGTGGGATAAGACCTGGAAATCTTAGGTTCATTAATATTCTGGTCATAAAATAAGCGAAAGTTAAACCGATTAGTCAGCGAATAATCGGCTGAGAATCCGATTACTATTGCTTTCTGCCCTGCTGTAATCATATTGTCAATCTCTTCATCCAGTTTTCTGAGTATGGTAAAATTTTCGCGTATTTTAAAATTGCCCTTTACATTAAGGTCATTTTTCATACTTTCCTGCTGATTTCCAAAATCAAAAAACAAGTTAAAGTCTTCAAACCTGTAGCCAAGTTGCACAGAGTACTGCTCATTCATCGTTTCAGTAATTTGATTGTTTGAAAAACTCAGGCTGACTCTTCGCGATTTTGAAATCTGAAACTGTGAAGTTATATTATTTTTCCATGTTATATCCAGGTTAATGAGGGGGCTAAACTGTTCATTAATAGAAACTGAGTTTATCTCGAATTCAGGAATAAAATTACCTTGTCTGTTCCTTACATAACTGTAGCCATCCTCAATTTCCATATAATCCGGATTCAGAAGGTAGGAGCCAACAGCATAAGTAGATCGGTATGAGTGACTTATATTAACATTCTTTACTATTTCTTTAAGAAAACTAATTTTACTCAAATTACTTATACTAACGCGCCAGTTAGGAAAAGGGATAAGCGGGAAACGCTTAAGTGGAGCATTCTGAGGACTATACTCTCCATAAGCAGAAAGGAATGCTGGAATAAGTACCTGCTGACTGGAAGGACCGTACCCATCATGGAATCCGTTTCCATCTTGTTGGTCTGGATTGTAACCGGTAATTTGGTTTGGTTCTCTTTTCTCTGCCATACGGCCTGAAATAATACTCCTGTATTTTTTTAGATTCTCAAATGCAGTAGATTTATAATCATTATCCTGGTTCAACTTTTCGAATGCAGTACCTATAGTAAGATAACTTATTGAAAAATTTCCTTGTTGCTGTAAACCGTATGGATTAATAGTTCCTGTACTGTCAGCAACGTAAAATTCAGTTGAATTTTTTGAAAAAGCCCTGGTAGCAGTCAGATTAATTTTAAAACCTTTAAAAGGTTCAATGGTGGCACGAGCATTTATGTTGTCGCTGTGAGACAGAATAAAAGGACTGCTTAAATTTTCATCTGTTGTTATCCAACTATTTGAGGCTGCAAATTCACCAAAATTTTCATTCTGCCATCCCATAATAAAAGGTATTCCGGGAGCTAACCCCATTCCAGTCTGCGACATTCCCATATATCTGCTTCCAGGTAAAAATCCGGGCAGTTCACTTCCTTCTGTTCTTGATAATGATAGAGAAACGTTTTTAACACTCATCAGTACTCTTGCAAAATTCTCAGCAATAAGAGTAAATATTCCTTCTTTCTTTTCAACCTTCCCTTCTACTTCAACTGTTGCATTATTTTGTGTAATTTCTGAAGTAAATGAAACTTTCTTCTTATTAATCACACTATAATCACCTTTTATTCTTCTTCCTCTATTGTCAAAAACTTTTACAGTTACATTCTCTGTTTGTAAATCATGATGAATTTGCTTGGGAACATCTTTTTCAAAATTTACTCCCTTTTCTTCATATTTAACAGTTTTAAATTTCTCCTGTTTGTTCCTGCCCCCCCGGTACTTTTGATTAATATTCTTCAGAAAACCCACCTTATTATATAAATTAAGCAGGTTCATCTGGCCGTTTAACTGAATTGTATTAGAATTCCTAATAGTATTTCCAAGATTTATATCGCTTGAATCGGGTAAAACAGGACCAGCTTCCCAATTGTAAGTTGCATTATAATTTGAAGAAACATTTATCCAATTAAACAGAGGTAATTTATTTATTGGCAACCTGTAACTGGCATCCCACTGGTGATTATATTGGGTATTCCTTCCAAAATTCTGAATGTTTGTCCACACGGAATCCTTCCAGTTTTCATATCCTTTCGGGTCCGTTTCTCTGCTGACTTCTCCTTCAGGCTCATCGATTACAGCTCTGTTTCGTGCATTAAATTTTATTTTTATCGACCGGGTCAGGTCATAAGTAAGTCTGTATTCTCTGTCCCATAGGAAATTTTTATCATAGGTGGGTAAATATTTAGTGTTGGGATTATTTATACTTCTGAATTTAGTAGCATTATATCTACGATTAAAATCTGTTTTAAAAATAAATGAAGAAGGATAATAATTGAAATTAAAATCCTTAATTATTTTCAACCACTGTGAATTAAAAATACCTCCTGCGTTTTTAAAAGGTTCAATTGTTTTGGGCCTTGTGTTAAAAGTATAAATTAAACCACCATTAAATTCTTTCGTTTGATCATATTCAGTATTAATATCTCTCATAAAAATCTCATTATAAGAATAATTAAGAGAAAAGTTTGAAAGATCATAAATTTTTGGTTTCCCCTGGTTTTTCGGTTGTACATGAATATTGGTAAAGTTCAGACTCTTACGCATAGTATAATCCTGAGTCATGTATTTTATTGAATCTCTTGCGGATTTATCATCTGCTGCATTCAGGGCATCATCCAGGAGAATATCAGGATTTAATGGATTATACTGTGGAGTAACAAATCTTTCGGAAAAGCCAAAATACATGGGAATATGAACACCAGATTCTTTAGAAAAGAATTTTCCCAAATTCAGGTTTGCAGAAAGGTCGTATTGAGAGACAGTTTCTTTGCTTCTTTCGTTTACTTTTTTATCAATGCTTCCAAAACCAGGAGTACTCATGTTACCCGACAAATTAACATTTCCAAAATCAGCCAATTGGGTAGACATTCTACCTCTTGCAGCCCAACCTCCATCTTCTTTAAAATCAGTAAGTCTTAATTCATTAAGCCATATCTCACCCGATTTTATCATTCCATCATCACTGGAGAGGATATTCCCCTGTTGATTGGGATTTCTGATACCCAGCATAATTGTACGTATATCACTTAAATTAGGATTACCCCTTACACTAATTCGGGCATCACCTTTTACAATACTATAGACTGTATTCACCGACACATTAGAACCTTCCTGCTGCATCACCTTATTCCGGCTGAGTTTCAAATCGGGCAGATCTTTCAGGTTTATAATCATTTGGTTTTTCCAGACACTATTTCTGTCATCTTCCAGGTCATTATTATAATTTCCGGGTGGAGTAACGTCGAGGGGTATTTCATACTCATAATAATTGTCTCTGTAATCAGTTCCGATCCGGATAAAAGCAGTTAAGTCCTTATCATCCAGAATCTCATTTTCCACTGCCTCAGCGTGCGCAAACATTTTCAGTTTTTTGTACTGTCTCACATCAAGCTGAACATTTTTAAAAACAGCCCTTGCATCGCCATCTTCCAGATCTTCCACTTTAAGAACAATGGCCTGTTCGTTCAATTGCCGGAGTTGGGGATTGGTTGGATCCACTACCCTGTCAATTCCCGGAGGTAACACATAATTCACAGGATTTTTGCTTGCATTTTCCTCAATATTTACGGATGATATATTCAGGACTCCGTTGCTGTATTCAGGGGCAGATGTAGACTCCCCGGGCTGGTTCAAAGCTTTGTCATATTTACGCCATTCTCCGCGTACCAGGTTTAATTTTGCAAAACGCAAAATAACAGAATCTCTAAATCCCCTCATAAACATTCTCATAAAACGAATAGACTGAAAATCTCTGATGTTCCCAATTGTTTTATCTGGATTTCTTACAGGTATTTTAAACTGGTACCATGAAACAGACGAATTTTCACCATTTGCAAGTTCTACTGATCTGGTAACTTTATCTGTAATATAATTCTGGCCCACATTCATTTTATTTGGGTCTAGTTCTACCTCATACTGGTAATAGTTTTCGTTCTCTGCCAGCGTATTATCCTGGTTAATGTCTTCCACATCCGGGTTATTTTTTCCTGTAGTAGGATAAGGTTCGGGAGACTGCGCATCAGTTGGTGAGTTGCCCTCCAATCCATTGTATTTTTTATATCTCTGAATAATACCAAGTTGCTGTTGATCATAATCTTCGCCCCTGTAATAATGATAGTTATCTCCTGAGGGATCCACCTCCTCTGCAGCATTACCAAACAATTGCTGGTAAGTTTCTGTAGAAAGCACATTTTGAAGGGTATCCAGATACCAACCAAAGAAACTTGCCTCATCTTCATCTCCTAATCCATCGAGCCCCACATCCTGGTATTGTCTGGCCTCGGGATCATTTGCAAAGGCATTTACCATAGACTGTGTAAGCGGAATACGTCCCCAACTGGTTGTATCTACCATATCAACCTCACCTGTAGTAGGCAACCCGTTTTCAAAGGCTTTTCTTGAGTCTTTAAGAATATCTTCAGATACATTTCCCAGGTTAAAATACAACTTGCCCTCATTCGTATCAGAAGTATCATAAACAAATGGGTCCATTAACCAAAACTCAATATATTCTACGTTTGACTCCTCGAAGTCAGTTGTGGCTATCTCCCGCATTACTCCACCCCATCTGGTTTCTGGTTCTTTGAGCGATCCATCCTCATTTAATCCTTCAGAAAAACCGACTTCCCCGTCAGGTTTATATTCATAATTATAGGGCCCCTTCTCATCGGGAAAGTAGGCAAGGTTAAGTACTTGTATAGCAGCAGGAACATCATTAGGATTATCTTTATTCGGGAAAAGTTCTTTTTCGTAAACCTCTCTTACAAAATGGCTTGATCGCTGATCAGGGTTGCTTTTCAGGTGCTGAGGCATGCTGGAATTGCTTTCTCTGAGGAATAAAGGATCAATATGATACCAGGCCAGTTTTGCCCGGTTAAAATTATAAAGCAGCGTATCATTAAGCTGAGCTTCCGGGAAGATATCTGTCTGACCTTGTGGAGTACTTGCCAGTACCCATGCGGCAGGTTGTTTCATGTCAATTGCAGTTTCACTTCCCTCAAAATCATCAATATATGCTACTCCCTCTTTCTCAATAGCTCTTGAATGGCCGGGAATCAGGTGGGCAAACTCTCCATCGAATGTTATGCTTGATTGTTCTTTTGTCTCCAGAAAAGGTAATTTATCTACCAGCTTTGTAATAAACTGAGACTCAGTTCGGTAAGTACCATTAAATCCAAGAATTGTGTTCGAAATAGGCTCGTTTCCGACCATAACTTTTTTAGTAAGAGGCCGTTCTGTCAAATTTAAAACAGTGGCACCCAAATTAAAATCCTCGGAAATATTATAATTAAAATGTGAACCAACCAGTGTTTTCATTTGCATATTATAGGTTGACTGACTTTCCAGGGAAATTTTTATAGGAGTTTGTGATTCCAGCAATCCTTCGTTTAAAATTTTCACCCTTCCTAAATTATAGTCAACAGTATAATCCACGTTTTCCGTTAGTTTTCGTCCTCCTGCTGTAACCACTACAGAACCTTCCGGAATATTCATTGCATTGAGAGGAATCTCCGAACTTGAAGACGACTGAAATTCCCCGCCCAGTTTAAATTTATTCTTTTCTGCAATTTGTCTGGCAATGGTAAGAGTTGAATCGTACAGCTCTTCAAACACATATTTATCTGCAATACTAGAGCTTTTAAATTGTTGCCTTAAGTAATCCCCAAAAGGTTGAACAGCCGGGAAAATTATTTTCCCATTGCTCTGGTCTATAGTAATTCCGTCAATAAAATCAAACCTACCATCCGGAGAGGCATCATTCTGAGAATTGACATTATCAAGATTCAATACACGCAGTAAAAGTTTGTCTTTCAAACTGCCTGCAGGAATATAATTAATCTCATTTCCGGTTTTATCATCCTGATAAAGCACATTTAACCTGAATCCTTCTTTATTAATCTGGTAAGCGTTAAATGAATAGATATTTTTCATCATCAGCCTCCAGTTAGGATAATCCGGTGTAAAACTTGTTCCCTTTAAAAGTTTCAGAAACAAAGCATCAGGAGCATTGATACCATCAGTAGAGAAATCACCTACTTGAAAAGTTTGTCCGCCCGCAGTAAATTCAAATGCTACAGCTAAAACTTCATCATTTCTGAGAGGTGATTTCAGAGAAATATAACCTAAGCGGCGATTAATTGTAAATTCATTGGAATTCAACTTACGCGCATTTTCAAGTTTAACATAATCCTGTCCGGAATAGAATCCTTGAGATTGCCATTGCTGTAAAACATTTGTAGTTTGACTGATATCTCTTACTCCGCCCAGGGCGGTCAGGCTATTATACAGGTCATTAACCTCATTATCAGGGTATGTACCGGTTATGGGCTGGATAAGTGCATCATTTCCAATAATATTCTCAGGATTGGATTCTCCCAGGTCCATAAAAGCGATCACGTTTCTGCTATCTTCAAAGTTACTGGTTCTGTTTGTTACCCAAACTTCAACCTTCGAAATGTTAATATTGGATTTAATAACCGGGAGCTGACTCAGTGCTTCGTTATATTTTTCTCTGAAATGGTGAGCAAGAAAAAAGTGTCTGTTCTCTTCATATTCATCAGCCTTAATTTCAAACTGCTGTGTCTGCGCCCCACCTTTTACTTCAATCACTTTACTTTCACCTTTTTGCTGAGAAAAGACACTGGTCATCTCAAGATTTCCGAACTTCATTTTTGTTTTTAACCCAAACAAGCTCTGGCTACCACTAATCAGAGAGCCTGGAAGAGGTAATGAAACATTTCCTGCTTCTACTTTCTGAAGAATTTCATCCTCATTGCCTGAATATTCTAACTTGGTCTGATTTTCAAAATCAAACGTTGCCTCTGTATCGTAAGTAATACCTAATTTTATTTTATCCCCGATCGTTCCGGAAACATTCATCTGAATTTTTTCCTCAAAATCAAAAGTTGTGGTTTTACGCAATTTCTCAGAAAGTTTGGGGTCTTCCACCTTATTAATATTCACCCCAAAAATTAATTCGGCAGCTCCCTGGGGAACAATATTGATGGTGTTGCTTCCAAATATTCTGTTAAAAGTTTCTCCTCCTAATTTTAACTGGGGTATCAGGCCTCCATCACCTTCAGCAGTCTCACCCCTGGCCTTTTGCCGCCAATAATCTCTTACCAGCTGTTCAAACTTATAATCCCAGTATTGATCGCTGTTTAAATGGGCAGGCGGACGAAAATCAAATTCACCTACTTTTTGTTTTAAGATATATTCATCGGCAATGGGATCGTATTCAAACGTAGATTTAATATTCTCAGGATTATTCAAAAAAAGCGGTGAGTCATATTTTTTTGGGAAGAAGGAAAACTCATCCTGGTCTTCAAATTCATAAGGTAGCTTAATCGTGTCGTTTGAGGTTATAGAATCAGGAGGGTTCACGGGTTCACCGTAAAAACCAATGTGAGCTTTTGCCGTAAAAGAAAAAGCCCACAAAGTCATGAATAATAAAATCTTTAATCTATTTTCCCCTGAAATTTTCAAATTTAACTCAATGTATTAAAGTTCCTGTAAAGCCTTTTTAATAAGGTCTTCAACTTTTAAATCATTACCCCTTCCTAAAATCTTATCAAGCACATTTCCCACTTTTTTCTTGTTGAATCCTAAAGTTACTAAAGCAGAAAACGCTTCATCTTTAATTGTATTGTCTCCTGAGGAAATTATTTCTTCTGAAATTCCTTCTTTGCCTAATTTATCTTTCAGATCAACAATGATCCTTTGCGCTGATTTGGCTCCAATTCCCTTAATTGACTTTAATTTATTCACTTCTCCATTTATTATAGCATTTGTCAATTCTGCGGGATTCAAAGAGGAAAGCATCATACAAGCAGTATTTGCCCCAACTCCGGAAACAGATAACAGCTGCCTGAATAGCTCCCTTTCATTCGTTTCAGCAAAGCCATATAAAAGATGGGTATCTTCCCGAATAATTTCATGTAGCAAAATCGAGACTTCTTTCTTTTCTGAAATCTGGGAATAAGTATTTAAAGAAATATTTATAAAATAACCTATTCCGCTATTCTCAATAACAGCATAAGCTGGCGTAATTTCTTTTATTTCACCCCTTATAAATTCTAACATACATTGGTTTTGGAGGGCTAAAATAATATAAAATTATTGGTTATATGAATTTTTCAGAAATAAAATAGATATGAAAATGAAAGGACTGTTTCATACTCATATTTTCCATCTCTAATCCCAAAATGCTATACTTAAAAATAAATGCGGAGGAGGAAAAATTATCATTTGGAAAATAAACAAAATTTTAAGAAACTGTTTTGATTTTATTTAAAAATTTTACATTACCAAATTTAGAAGGTTTTATTTTACCAGCTCCGTCCTTTAGGGCGGGGTTTAGGTTAAACCTGATACTCATCCGATTTCTATAAATTTTGTATTTTAATTTACAAAATTTATAGAAATCATAGTTGGGGTAGGCATTTAAAACACCCCGCCCTAAAAAACGGGGCTAGGAATCACACAAAACCATTTTATTGAAGTAAAAAAAAAACAAAACGGTTTTTAAATATCTGAGTTCTGGTAAATAAGCAATAGTAAGTTAAAATTCTCATAAATAATCGTATTTTTGAAGTCTGAATCATTGCATCTCTTTACATTATGCGAATAGAAAAAGATTTTTTAGGATCCAGAGAAATACCAGAAGAAGCTTTATATGGAATTCATGCGCTCAGGGCGAAAGAAAACTTTCCTGACCAAACCCCGTTTCACACAGAATGGTATAAGTCAACAGGACTGGTTAAGCTTGCCTGTTATGAAACTTATGAAAGGTACAGCAAGGCATTGTACAAAAAGTATCATAATAAAAAAATCCCAGTAAGAATCATACCGGAAAACATCATAAATGCCTTAAAACAAGCAGCTGAAGAAGTTAGTGAGGGTTTACACAGAGATTACTTTATAATTCCTGCTATGCAGGGAGGCGCCGGCACAAGCATAAACATGAATATCAATGAGATAATTACCAACCGGGCCCTGCAAATCATGGGCAAACAGCCTGGCGACTACGAATCAACAGATCCAATCGAACACGCCAATATTTTTCAATCGACAAACGATGTAATTCCAACCTCTTTAAAAATAAGTATAATTCAATCATTACAGAATCTGGAAGAACAAATTAACAAGGTCAGGAAACAAATTGAATTTTTAGAAAACAAATACAGAAACGCTTTAAGAATTGGTTACACGCAGATGCAGGAAGCAGTTCCTTCATCATTCGGAAAATTGTTCAGCACTTATAACGAAGCCCTTTCAAGGGACTGGTGGAGAGTTTCCAAAGCCTTTGAACGTATAAAAGTTGTGAATCTAGGAGGGAGTGCTATTGGAACAGGCCTTACCGTTCCTACATATTTTATAATGGAAGTTGTTCCATCCCTGCAAAGGTTAACAGGATTACCAATTACGAGAAGCGAAAATCTACCGGATACTACAAGTAATCTGGATGCCTTTGTTGAAATTCATGCAATTCTTAAATCTCATGCAGTCAACCTGGAGAAAATAGTATCTGACATAAGATTATTGTCTTCAGATCTGAAGAACAACAAAGAAATAACGATTCCTCAGAAACAGGTGGGTAGTTCTATTATGCCGGGAAAAACAAATCCTGTGATTCCTGAATTTGTAATCAGCAGTATGCACAAAGTTTATTCAAATGATTCCCTGGTTTCCGGCCTGAGCGGACAAGGAAACCTGGAACTTAATGCGTATCTTCCGGTAATAGGACATGCCATACTGGAAAGTCTGAAACTACTAATTGCTGCAAACTCAACCATTGAGCTGAACCTAATTAAGGGCATGCAGATAGAAACAAAATCAGCGCTAAAAAACTTATTAAAAAGTCCGTCAATCACAACAGCGCTTACCCCATACATAGGATATAACAAAGCCGGCACCCTGGCAAAGGAAATGAAGAAAGAGAATCTTGATATATTCGAAGTCAATGATAAATACAAGTTTCTCTCAAAAGAAAAAATTGAAAGAATCTTATCGGAAGACAATCTGTTAAAACTGGGATTCAGGATAAATGATCTGTTGGATTAAAGGATTAAAAAAAAAGAAGGTTTTAAATTATGTCAAAAGGAAAAGAATCAAAGCCCCATATAGGAATTTACGGAAGGAGAAATGCTGGTAAAAGTTCCCTGATCAACCATCTGGCAACACAAGACATAGCAATTGTCTCAGATCATGCAGGTACGACAACTGATCCGGTAAAAAAATCATTTGAAATTACAGGCTTTGGACCGGTTGTACTTATTGACACAGCAGGCATAGATGACACGGGAGATTTGGGAGATAAAAGAATTGCCAAAACATTGTCTACAATCAAAACCATTGATTTGGGAATTCTTTTAATCACAGAAAATACGTTCGATAAATTTGAAAAGGAAATTATCGAACGTTTTGAAAAAACATATACTCCTTACATCATTATCCACAACAAATCGGATATTAAATCCTTAAAACCGGATTTTAAAAAACAACTTAAAAATGAATTAAACACTGATATTATTGAATTTAATACGATCAATCCGGAAAATACTGATGATGTAATTGATACAATAAAAAAGACCATTCCGGAATCAGCTTACCGAACGCCATCCTTAGTAGGTGATCTGATCTCTTATGGAAGCATTGTAATGCTGATCACCCCAATTGATATTGAGGCTCCGGAAGGGAGACTTATTTTGCCCCAGGTTCAGGCCATAAGAGATATCCTTGACAATGATGCGGCAAGTATTGTGGTAAAAGAAAGGGAAGTAGATGCATTTTTGCAAAGAACCCGGATTAAGCCTGACTTGGCAATTACTGACAGCCAGGTGTTTACTAAGGCTGATGCTTCAATTCCCAGAGATATTCCCTTAACAAGTTTCAGCATTGTACTGGCCAGATTTAAAGGTGATTTTGAGAGCTATCTCCAGGGAACTCCCAAAATTTCTAAACTAAAAGATGAAGACCGGGTCCTTTTACTTGAATCTTGTACTCATCATGTTTCCTGCGACGATATCGGAAGGGTAAAAATTCCCCGCTGGATTACTAATTTCACTGGTAAAAAAATTAATTATGAGGTAGTTTCCGGATTAAACGAGCTGCCTCGTGATATTAAAGAATATTCGCTGGTAATTCAATGCGGAGGATGTATGATTACTCGTAGGCAACTGATCAACCGCATAAAACCAGCCATTGAAGCCGGGGTACCTGTAACCAACTACGGAATGGCAATTGCTTACGTACAAGGGATCTATAGCAGAGCTGTAGCTCCTTTTCTGAAAGAAGAAACTGACTCACTTGATTATCTTTAATTCTCAAATAAACGGAATAAAAAAATAAGCCAGTACGAAAGATACTGGCTTATTTTTTTAGGTATTTCAAACAGAACTAATTTTTTTCACTAACATCTTTTTCAATCCAGTCGGAGCGGTCAGGATCTTCAGGCGGAGTTACTTTTTCAGGTGGATTCTTTTCAAGTTGTTTCATCAAAACTTCCACTGCCTTTTCTAAAGTTGGATCCTGTCCTTTGGCGACCAGATGAGGTGTATCAAACACCTTTATATCCGGGTGTACGCCGACCCCTTCAATGATCCATTCTCCCTCTTCGTTAAAAATACCAAACCTTGGTACAGCAATGTAGCCGCCATCAACCAGGGATGCATTTCCTGACATACCGACGAGTCCGCCCCATGTACGTGTGCCTATAAGCTTTCCAAGATTCTTTTTCTTGAAGTAATATGGAAAAGCATCGCCTCCTGAAGATGAGTAATGATTAATAAGCATTGCTTTAGGTCCGTCATGAGCAATAGCAGGAGTTTTTGAAGGTTTTAATCCTCTCCTGTGCCAGTAACTGAGCGTTTCTCTGTCGAGCAATTCGGTCATCATATCTGGAATAAAACCACCTCCATTATATCGGTCATCAATGATCAAACCCTGCTTATGATGATATGCATACATTCCCCTGAAAAGCTCACGATTCCCTGCAACAGATGTGTTTGGAACATGTATATAGCCAAGTTTTCCATTCGACATTTCTTCCACCATTTTTCGGCGGGTTTCCACCCAATCGAGGTACATTAGTGAAAGCTCACTTTCAATAGGTTTAATCTCATAAGTTCGCCCCCCCTCTTTTGTAGGCTGATCATTTACAGTAATTTCGATTACTTTTCCAACAGTATTTTCCAGGTATTTATATGGATTTTCACCTGTGGTAACCTCTTCACCTCCAATGCCAATCAAATAATCTCCTTCCTGAACATCAACTCCCTGAACTGTCAGAGGAGATCTCCGGTCGGGGTTCCAGTTTTCACCCGCATAGATTTTTGAAATAACAAATCGTCCGGCTTCCCTGTCGGGCTTTAACTTAGCGCCCAGCAGTCCTGTTTCCACGCGATCAACTCTTTCAAAATCACCATAATTTACATAGCAATGCCCGGTATTGCTTTCTGCAATCATTTCTCCAAGGAGATAATCGAGATCTGCCCTGTGACTTACATGAGGCAACAACTCTTTATATTTTTCACGAACATTAATCCAGTCTACATCATGAATATTTTCCACATAAAAATAATCACGGAAAATTCTCCATCCATCGCGGAATATTTGATTCCATTCTTTTCTGGGGTGAATTTTCATTTCCATTTCACCCAGGTCTAATTTTCCTTTTCCTGCCTTCTGTCCGGGAGACAAGTCAGTAATTCCATAATCCGAGCCGGAACGATAAAGAATATGCTTATTGTCGTCAGCCAAAACAGCACCTCTCACGCCGGATAGTATTGTCTGATCTTTCTCTATGCTTATTGAAAACATGTGCAAACCGTCATTTGTAGCATACAAAATACCATCATCAACAGCGTTGAGGTTATAATAATTTCCTGCTTTCATTGGGAACGCTGTAATCCGGTTATTGGTATTATCAAGATCGATATCAACCGATACCTCATCTAATTTTTTCTTTTCTGCTTCGCTTTCGCCATTATTACCGGGTTTAACCTCATCACTTTTGTATTCGAATAACTTTGGGCTTTCATTAGTCAGAGCCAGGGCATAAATCCTGGTTGCATCGTTATACACATAATTAAATTCAAAATCTGAAAATGAAAGGTTGAAGTCTCTTTTTGAAAGGAAATAAATATATTCTCCATTCAGCGAGAACACAGGGGAATTATCATCAAACACATCATTGGTTAACTTATGATTCTCACCGGTTTCTATGTTATACACCCAAACTGCATCATTCCCGTTTTTACTGCTTTTTGAATAAGTCACCCACTTAGAATCAGGAGAAAAACGAGAATCCCTTATTTCATGTCTCATTGCATCTGTTATGATTTGTTCGTCACCAGACTCCACATTCAATAGTTTGACTTCCAGGGTCCGGTCGGAATAAAGGAGATACTTTCCATCCGGGGACCATTTTGGTTTATACTTCCACGCTTCAGAGTTAAAAGTAATCTGCTTTGGTTCAGCGTCTTCCTTATTTTCCAAAAGATATATCTCATATTCTCCTGTTTCATCTGAAACATAAGAAATATATTTTCCATCAGGTGACCAGGCCGGATAAATCTCGCGAACTCCCTGGGTTTCTGTTAAATTTCGGATCATACCGTTTTCCTTCGGAACAGTGTAAATATCACCGCGTGCATCAAAAATGGCGCGATTCCCTTTTGGTGAAATATTCTGACTATGAATATCTTCCTTTACATTTTTATAATATGGAATAATATTCGGGTTATCAAAATTAATATGAATTGTCAGTTTCTTGTTTTCATTGGTTTTCAGATTATATTTGTAGAGATAACCTCCGTTTTCATATACAACTTTCCCATTAGAACCGGAGGGCCACATTACATCATACTTTTCATGATGAGTAATCTGTTGTATTTTTTCACTTTCCAGGTTATAACTGTACAGATTCAGAGTTAAATCACGGTCAGACGCAAAATATATCTTATTCTCATACCATACCGGAATTTGGTCGGTACCAGGGAAATCGGTTATTTTCCTTGATAAATTTTCTTCGAGATTGTATATCCAAAGATCCGCCGCTCTTCCACCTTTGTATCGTTTCCAGGTCCGAAATTCCCTGCTAATTGGAGTATAGCATATTTTTTTGGCATCCGGTGAATAGATTCCGAATCCTCCTTCAGGAATCTGTAGAGGTTCTTCCATTCCGCCTGTAATACTAATCTTGAAATATTTTCCATTGCGTTTCCCGTAGGGTGTACGATTCGCTCTGAAAAGCACATGTTTGCTATCGGGAGTCCAGTCGAGGGTAATATGATCAAAACCACCTCTTGGGGGCATCATACCAACATCGTTATAGTAAGTTAATTGTCTGGGCTTACCTCCATCAACAGGCATAATATATACCTGCCTGCTCCCCGAATATTGTGCAGAAAAAGCGATCCATTTCCCATCGGGAGAAATCTTTGGAAATAATTCCAGTCCTTTATGAGAAGTCAGCCGCTTGGCTTCTCCTCCATTTGCGTTAACAGTCCAGATATCTCCTGCATAAACAAAGGTTATAAGATTGTCATTGATATCAGGAAATCGTAATAAACGTGCATTGTCTTTTGCATGTAGTGAAAAGATCATAGCAATAAAGACAAATCCAGTTGTTAGTAAAATTTTAAATCGGTTACACATAAGTTCGAATTTTTTAGGGTCCTTAAAAATGTATAGACTATAACTTTTATCATTCGATTAACGAGAAATACAGTTTCAGTTTTCAGATTCTGAAATTTACAATTTTTTTAGTTAGAGATAAAGATTTACAATGAATTATAATTATATTAGTTTTATTTATAGAATACTATTTCTAAAATAAAATTATTGAATATGAAATATATAGGAGCTCATGTAAGTGCAGCCGGAGGTGTTGAAAACGCACCGGTAAATGCCCACAAAATAGGTGCAAAAGGTTTTGGTTTGTTCACAAAAAATCAAAGACAGTGGAAAGCAAAACCTTTAAGCGATAAAAATATTAAGAAGTTCAATGAATATTGTGAAAAATATGGTTATAAGAAAGGCACAATACTGCCACACGATAGCTATCTGATTAATTTAGGACACCCTGAAAAAGAAAAACTGACCAAATCAAGGAATGCTTTAAATGTGGAAATGCAGAGATGTGAACAACTTGGTATTGACCGGCTAAATTTTCATCCCGGGAGTCACCTCAGGAAAATATCTGAAGATGAATGCATAAAGATTATTGCAGAATCAATAAACCTGGCACTGAGTCA
>Ga0102938_10000061_pt1 | contig 58919 bp, 49 predicted proteins | sample SalPonR2_B_D2_MG_FD_84516 | JGI IMG/M metagenome (GOLD analysis project Ga0102938, IMG submission 84516) | Salt pond soil microbial communities from South San Francisco under conditions of wetland restoration - Salt Pond MetaG R2_B_D2_MG | ecosystem: Environmental > Aquatic > Marine >...
CCCGGAGGAGTCTGGGCCGTGTCTCAGTCCCAGTGTGGCTGATCGTTCTCTCAAACCAGCTACTGATCGTGGCCTTGGTAAGCCATTACCTTACCAACAAGCTAATCAGGCGTGAGCTCATCCCTAGGCAGTCTAAACTATTTCACCTCTCGGCATATAAAGACTTAGCTACCGTTTCCAGCAGTTATTCTTCTCCTAAGGGCAGATTCTCACGTATTACGCACCCGTTCGCCACTAGAGTTAAAAACTCTCGTCCGACTTGCATGTGTTAAGCATACCGCCAGCGTTCATCCTGAGCCAGGATCAAACTCTCCATGGTATTTTTTTTCTTTCAAAATTTAAATTTTTAATCTGTATAGATAATAGCAGTCACATTAGAAATGTGTCAAGCTTTGTGAGCACATTTAATTTATAATTTTGTAATTTGTTCTATGTCCTAATATTTATCCAATAATTTGCTGTTCGCCACTCTATTACCTAACGTAACTATATTATCATTCTGCTCTTATTAAACAATTTTTCCCTTCCGGCTCATGAAAATAATTTACGCATTTTTAATTCTAGTAAGGAGTGGGTTAAAGTTTTCACTACTGTAAAAATTTTTCATGAGTTGTTTTTGATCCGATACGGAAACTAATAACGATTTTTAAATCGTTTCATATGTTGGCTCTGGCCTCTTCATAATTCGTGAGGTAGTGAAATTATGACGCATGTGGTGAATAATGTTTTCTCTGATTTTAAATTTTCGTCTAGATTTGCTCAAATTATTCTTTTGTTTTTATAGCTCTGATCAAAAACGTAGGTTGCGTTAAACGGCTACAAACGAGACGACACGTGAACCAATTTACTATTAGTCCTATAATCTTATTTTTAAAAATTTATTTGTCCAATTTTTTCATTTGCAAAAAAGCCTAAATGAGTCATCATAGCAATCTATTAATGCGCAACGAAAAAGTCCTCAAGCTGTTACACTTGTGGACTTTAGCATGTCTATTACTCTAAATCTTTACGGTTAGGGTTTCTAGACGGGTCATTTGATAAAAACCCAAACGTGAAAAGTGATACGAAAAAAATTACAACAGTGTAAACTAATATTTTTAATGTAAACATTGAGTAAATAAAAAAAATTATAAGTTAAATTATAAGACAAGTTCACTCTTCGTGATGAAATTATTATAGATTATCGGCTGCCCAAGTTTGAAGGCGTGCGGATTCAGTAATAATAGGAATACGGGGGTATCTACCTATTATAATTAAAAAGATAGAAAATAGAACTAACCCAACAATTGAAAAAAAGCAACCGCCAGAAATAAAAGTCCCCAAGATACTATTTTTTATAAAGCTTGGACACATAACAAATACTTGTCCTATAGCTGTAATGAAAACTTCTACCAGAATACCTTGCACAACATTTATACGTAGGAATTTTGTTAAACGTAACTTTGTCCCAGTTATAGGCAAAGAGTTATTTACGCATATCATGAAAGCGATAATTGTAACTATAAAACATATGTACATATAATCTGTGTAAAACAATATTACGGGCTGAAAGTATTTTAAGAAAAAGACTTTCATATTTTCATCCCCCGGGTACAGAAAGATTCTCGCGGAGAAAAAATAAAGTGCTTCTACTAAGGGTAGGCAGTAAGCCATTACCGAGATTATTCGGTCTAAGTATAAAGGTAACATCCGGTTTGCCATACAGTTTTTTTTTTTTATTTAAATTTAAGGGAAATTCTGAAAACACTGCCTAAAAATATGATTCCGGCGGTCTAATTAATTAGGAGAATGATCGCTTTAAACGTGCCGACTTCCCCATACGTTCACGTAGAAAATATAACTTTCCTCGTCGAACTTTAGCAGAACTTAAAACTTTGATATCCTTGATCCAAGGAGAATTAGTTAGAAAAACTTTTTCAATTCCACCACCCTGGAACATTTTTCGCACCGTTATTGTTGCGTTTACAGGGTTTTCATTTGAATGCTTGGAAATAAGTACACCCTCATAAACTTGAATCCGTTCTTTTTCTTTTCCAGATTCGTCAACTTTTGGCAATTCTAAGTAGACAGTTACTTTTAATGTATCACCTATCTTTAGTAGAGGTAACGCATCTTTTTTATAAAAAAAGTCATATTTTTTTACCGTTTTTTCTAAAAGAGCCATAATATCTCTCAATCCAAGTTAAATTATATATTTATTAATTTTTCAATAATGAACAATCCATTACTTAATAGTACTTTATTTTATAATATCATCAACTTTTATTAGAGGCAACGCATTCTTCCTAAAAAAGTCATATTTTTTTACCGCTTTTTTTTAAACCATATTTCTTAATTCAAGTTGAATTGTATATTTATTATTATTTATTAACCTTTCAACACTGAACAATTAATCATTACCTGTAATAGATCGCTGACCATTGTAATGAAATTAAACAATTTTTCGCATATCAATGCCAGTTAGTCTTATCAATCTAACCTCCAATAAGCAATGTTAGGCTTAAGTAGAACGTTTTTGCTCGTGGGCTTAATCAGGCAATCGAAATACGAATAAAAAATTTACTTACTTGCGTGTAAGCCACCAAATTTACAAAGCAAAAATAAAGTAGAGGCTTACTGCTTAACAGCAAGCCTCTACTTTGTCTTACGAAAAATTAATAACGTTCACCTTCTGGCTTAGAATTAACGGCGTATGACTCAATTGTGTATACTAAGCTACGGCCAGCAACTTCTTGACGAGTTAGTCGGAAACCAGGCTCGTAAGCTGGACGCTGTACAATAAACGAAAGTACACAAGACTCAGTACCACGAGTATTATCGAAACAAGCTACCTTAACATAGTAATTCGGCTTGGCCTTGCGACACATGTTGATCTCAAAAAGAACCGCAGCTGGGTCTTTAATATCAAAAAGAGGAAGACCCCACATTTCCCAGTAGTTGTTACGTGGGTGTGGATCATCAGTAAATTCGATAGAGATTGCCCATGATTTGTTTAAAGCATATGCAATCTGCTTTGTGACTTGGGCATCAGTTAGGTCAGGAAGAAAAGAAAACGCTCCTTGTGTTAGTTTCATCAGTTACTCTTAAAATGAAAATTTTATAATAAATACTCTCGTTCGTACTAAGGTCAGGGAATAAAGACCTACGAATTAATCGCGAAGATTAACGGTTAGCTGTTGCTGTCTCAACGAAATCTGCAGTATCTGTAGATGCATAGTTGAATGTAATATCCTTCCATAGATCTAGAGCAGTTTGAAGAGGACCACAAGTTCTCGCAGCATCTCGTAAAATCTGAGGTCCTTCTAAAACGTAATCACGACCTTCGTTACGTGCAACAACCATTGACTCAAGAGCCACACGGTTAGCTGTTGCACCGGCTTGGATACCATCTGGGTGACCAATTGTACCGCCACCAAATTGTAGAACTACATCGTCACCTAAGTAATCGATTAGTTGGTGCATTTGACCACAGTGAATACCACCAGAAGCTACTGGTACACACTTACGAAGTGAAGCCCAATCTTGTGCAAAGAATAAACCTTGAGGTAGGTTAATATCAGTCTTACAATCTAATAGAGTATTATAGAAACCTTTAATCATTAGAGGATCACCCTCTAGTTTACCAACTACAGTACCAGCGTGAATGTGGTCACATCCTGACATACGCATCCACTTACAAATTACACGGAAGTTCATACCGTGAGACTTCTGGCGAGAGTAAGTTGAGTTACCTGCACGGTGAAGGTGAAGGATACAGTCATAATTACGAGCCCACTTACCCATTGACTGGATAGCAGTATAACCGATCACAAGGTCGATCATAACGATTACCGAACCAAGATCTTTAGCGAAATTAGCACGTTCGTACATATCTTCCATCGTAGCGGCAGTTGTGTTAAGGTAGTGACCCTTAACTTCACCAGTTGTAGCTGCGGCGTTGTTAACACCTTCCATTGAATAAAGGAAACGCTCACGGTAACGCATGAATGGCTGCGAGTTAATGTTCTCGTCATCTTTTAGGAAGTCTAAACCACCTTTAAGACCTTCGAATACTACACGACCATAGTTCTTACCCGAAAGGCCTAGCTTCGGCTTAACCGTTGCACCTAAAAGTGGGCGACCAAACTTATCCAGACGCTCACGCTCAACAACAAGACCTGTTGCCGGACCTTGGTATGTTTTTAATAGAGCTACCGGCATACGCATATCTTCAAGACGAAGGGCTTTAACAGCTTTGAAACCAAAAATATTACCAATAATTGATGCTGTTAAGTTAGCAAGTGAACCTTCCTCAAATAGATCGATATCGTAAGCGACATAACAGAAGTAAGTATCAGCTGCACTTGGAACTGGATCAACACGGTATGCTTTCGCACGGTAAAGATCACAAGCAGTTAAAAGGTCTGTCCATACAACAGTCCATGTAGCAGTTGAAGATTCACCTGCAAGCGCTGCTGCAGCTTCTACTGGATCTACACCTGGTTGAGGTGTACAACGGAACAGTGCTAATAAATCAGTTTCCTTAATTGCGTATTCTGGATCCCAGTAACCCATTTTTGCATAAGGGATTACACCAGATTCGTAACGTTCACTCTTAATTCGAGTACGTGATTCAACGGCTTGAGACATGACAACCTCCTTGGTTTAAGATGTTATTCTTAATAATTGCTGGATTATACACTTTTTAATTCAATAAAAAGTAGTAATAAGTAAAATAGATTTTATCTAATTTTCTTTATCTTACTAAATAAGTTATCACCAATACCGAGCAAGCTAGCCCCATATATTTTATATTATACATAAGTTTTATTAATCTTTTATCGTGGGTTAATTTAAATGCAGCTAATTTGTACATGGAATCAGTTTCTCCCACGTTTAATTTGACGTATAAATATAAATTAATTTATAATTATAATATCACTAAGCGGGTATAGTTTAGTGGTAGAACCTTAGCCTTCCAAGCTAATGATGGGAGTTCGATTCTCCCTACCCGCTTTTTATCTCTGTTTCTAGACCTTTTACGATTTTTCCGTTGTGTTTACAAAAGTTTCAATATTTCTTTTTATTGAAATTACATATTTGATATCAGACGAATAGATAGATTGGACTTGCTGATGTGTAGCAAATTTTTAACAGGATCCTATAAGCCGACTTATGTCTGAAAAATTTTTAATATAATGAAATACTCCAAGAATAAAACCTTATCCAGAAGCAAAGTATTTTGTTTTTATAGGTTTAAACACGTTTTTCGCATTCTAGACATTATTAGACTCTTTTAGCCCTAAAAACCCGTTTAGATCTCTATAGAATTTTTTAGTTGGTTCATTTTTTGCCTATTTACTCCTTCTCTTTCTGTTAAATTAAACAATTTGCCTGAAGTTAGGATAAATACGTATATAACGGTGGGGTTCTTGGCCGATCGTTACACCATGTAACTGATAATGGCTTATTAATTCATATTGTAGTTTTCGAATTGCTGTCGACTGAGGTAATAAATCTACCGTTTGACTCCGGGAAATAATAATTTCTTCTATCACTAATTGGACTTCCTCAAACGGGGTAAGTAACTTTAATCCTGCTGTCCTAAGTACTGGACTGTTCAGGGGTAACTGTTCAGGGTTGCGTACAATAATTTGTTTTAATGCTTTTGCTATTGGCAAGAGACTATTATTTGACACAGTCAAAATATTAATATTGCGAGAAATGGAAATTTGGCGCAATTTTTTATTGTTTTTAATTAGATTACTTAATGCAAGAACATTATCTGCGTACTGTATTTCACGTGTTAAAATGATTGGTAATCCTAGCATTTTAATTAAAGAACGCAAATCTTGACTATTTATACCGTAAACGTACAGGAAAATAAAGCGTCCACTCAGCTCTCTTTTGAAGAACGAGTTATTTTTGCCCGATTTTTTTACCCTTAAATAATCATCTTTACTTAAGCGAGGTAAAAGAGGTAAATATTTCTGTTTAAAAGTGGAATTTTCCATCGGGGCTGGAAATCCATTCCCATCTTGAAAACTTGATATTGTACAACGGACAATATTATTTGTTAGCGGAGATAATTCCCGTTTTTGCAAAAGCAAGTTTTGTCCTTGCAGTAAAAGGTCAACTGATTGTTCGACGTTTTCGTGGATTATCCACATTTTGGGGTTGTGAATTTCAACGGCAATCTCGAATGTAGGGGGAGCTTTACGTTCTAAAATACTTTTTGAAGAACCGCGCCGCCGCGCCTCCTCATCTCCTAAAGTCACATATTGAATACCCCCTACCAAATCCGTTAATGTCGGATTTTTGATCAAATTATCAAGTGCACTACCGTGTGCTGTTCCGACAAGTTGTACCCCGCGCTCAGCAATGGTTCTTGCTGCGGCCGCTTCTAGCTCGGTCCCAATTTCATCTATAACAATAATTTCTGGCATATGATTTTCTACCGCTTCAATCATTACTTGATGCTGGTTCTGTGGACTTCTCACCTGCATACGCCGAGCTTTTCCTATTGAAGGATGAGGTAGGTTTCCATCGCCGGCAATTTCATTTGAGGTATCAATAATAATCACGCGTTTTTGGAGATCATCTGATAAAACCCGAGCAATTTCACGGATAGCTGTGGTCTTTCCAACACCCGGCCTACCCAATAACAAGATTGATTTGCGCTTTTCCAGTAAATCGCAAACTATGTTAACAGTACCAAAAACGGCACGGCCAATTCTACAAGTTAAACCAATTACTCCACCATTTCGATTCCGTAACGCGCTAATTCTATGTAGTGTTTTTTCAATTCCCGCACGATTATCGCCGCTAAATTTTCCCAGTCGTTTTAAAATGTACTCAATATCTTGCCAAACAATTGTTTTATAAGATAAATATTTCGTTTCCCCGGCAAATCTTGCTTCGGGCCGTCGTCCAATATCTAATACAATTTCAATCAATTGAGTCCGTGTTTCGTCTTGACGAAGAGAACTACTGACAAATTTTGGCAAGATATCTAAAAGTTGGTTTAGATTATCAGCAAGAAGCATTTCTATTCAAAGATTTAATAAAAAAATTAAGTTTTGTTAATAAAAGTCTAAAGCTTATGACTTTCGAAAATCGAAATATATGCTACAATTCATATAAAATTATTTTATATTATCAGCTTACCACCAGCGTTAACTGGATGGTAATTCGACTAGGGGGCTAAAGATAAAAAAAACAGCGAAACTTACAATGTCACATTTTACAAAAATTCAAACAAAATTATACAATTTAGATATTTTGAAAAAGACTCTGTCAAGTTTAAATTTAGACTGGTATGAAAATGGTTACGAGGCGCAAGGATACAACGGACAAACACAAGAGGCAGAAATAGTTATTAAACAGTCTAATAATTATGATATTGGTTTTAAGTGGAATGGAAATGAGTATGAGCTTGTTGCTGATTTAATGTTTTGGGACCAGCCCTACTCAGTTGACAAGTTTTTAAATCAAGTAAACCAACGTTATGCCTATCAAACAATTGTTGAAGTCCATAATGAAGGTAACTTCAATTTTACGCAAGCCAAAAACGAACAGACAGATGCTATACATCTTCAATTAACTCGTTATGTTAACTAGGGGCATCCGTTAAATTAAAAGCTTATCGTATGCTAGCCCGTTTTGTTTATAACATTAGTTGGTTTATATTACCCTTTAATTTTTATTTTATAAAATTAGAATCTAGTTTAAAGGGGTTCTCGTATTTCACAAAAATTGTCGGGTTTTTTCAAAAACCAAATTGTTTTAACTTACTTTAATTTTTGTAAAAATTCCCGTAAAAACCAATTTAAATTAAACTTAAACAACAACTTATGGGATTTTGGGCTGGCTAAGAATACAAGTAAATCCCTGGTAGTCATATATAAACAAAAAAAATATCAGCCGGGGCACCATCCATTGATTGGATGGTGCCCCGGCTGATATTAAACTAGATATAAAACCTTGTGATTAAGCTGCAACTACTGGAGCAACTAGAGCTACTGGTAATGACTCACCAGCTGCAAGATCTAGAGGGAAGTTGTGAGCGTTACGCTCGTGCATTACTTCCATACCTAGGTTTGAACGGTTAAGGATATCAGCCCAAGTGTTGATTACACGACCTTGTGAATCTACAACTGATTGGTTGAAGTTGAAACCGTTTAGGTTGAATGCCATTGTTGCTACACCCATTGCTGTGAACCAGATACCAACTACTGGCCATGCACCTAAGAAGAAGTGAAGAGCACGTGAGTTGTTGAATGAAGCGTATTGGAAAATTAGACGACCGAAGTAACCGTGAGCTGCAACGATGTTGTAAGTTTCTTCTTCTTGACCGAACTTGTAACCGTAGTTAGCTGACTCGTTCTCAGTAGTTTCACGGATTAGAGATGAAGTTACTAATGAACCGTGCATAGCAGAGAATAGAGAACCACCGAATACACCTGCAACACCAAGCATGTGGAATGGGTGCATTAGGATGTTGTGCTCAGCTTGGAATACAAGCATGAAGTTGAAAGTACCAGAGATACCAAGAGGCATACCATCTGAGAATGAACCTTGACCGATTGGGTAGATTACGAATACTGCTGCTGCTGCTGCAACTGGAGCAGAGAAAGCAACACAGATCCATGGACGCATACCTAGACGGTAAGAAAGTTCCCACTCACGACCGATGTAAGAACATACACCAATGAAGAAATGGAATACTACAAGCTGGTAAGTACCACCGTTGTATAACCACTCATCGATTGAAGCAGCTTCCCAAATTGGGTAGAAGTGTACACCAATAGCGTTAGAGCTTGGTACTACAGCACCAGAGATGATGTTGTTACCGTAAAGTAGAGAACCAGCAACTGGCTCACGGATACCATCGATATCTACTGGAGGTGCTGCGATGAAAGCGATAATGTATGCTGAAATAGCAGTAAGTAGAGTAGGGAACATTAGACAACCGAACCAACCAATGTATAGTCTGTTCTCAGTTGAAGTGATCCATGCGCAGAATTGCTCCCAGAAGCTTGCGCTCTCGCGTCTTTCTAAAGTTGTAGTCATGATTATTTGTTTTTTTAAATTAATGTTTTTGGTCTTTAAACCTCCCAGAAATATTTCTGTTACTAGTATTATGTTAACAGATGTTACTAGCTGATGTTAAAAATCAAAAAAATATTTATTGTTAAAAACATACGAGTAAAAGGTGCGGTTAGCCGAATTGTAATAAGTTTAAATTAAATTACGCCAAATAAAACTTAGTGATCTTATCTAAGATTGATTTAGATTAGCTTTAATTGTGGAAATACATTTAGAAAACATGTGTATTTTTTGAATTCATCCGTCTGATTTTTGGGGCTAATTCTAAGTAGGCCTAAATTACCAATTTCTTCGGTTCACTAGCATTTTCTATTAATTAGCTTTAGCCAATCGTTTTCCTGTATTTTCAATGCGTACGAAGTCTATTGGATAATAGTTCATTTTGTACCCTAATTTTATTATAACAATGGTTTAATTTTAATTAGATGTAATAGCTAATAAATTTATTTTTGTAATGAGGATTACAAATTAGGGGTGTAAATATTACAAAAAAGAACAGTAGTCTAATACTTGTCACAAAAAAGTGTCAAATGACTATTTTTTTAAAGAGTTTGAGAGTGTTCTTTCTATTTTATACTTTGATTTAACGGGTTCAATATTAATAACATCAATCAGGTTCCCGTACGCTGTATTCTCCGATTCTGAATTAAATTCAAGTTTATACTTGACTTTCAGTTTGATATTTTTTTTTATAAGAAATTTTGCTCACAATATACTTCAGTTATCTATCCTCGAATTTTTTGCTCAATTTTCGTTTAATGTAATAATTCTAAATAACTAGTATTTAATCCTGCATATAGAATCGGTAAATCCTCTCGTCGCCGATCTAAGAGGAACAATATAAGTTGAAGTATGTTTATTTTTGGCTCTTTTTGCTAAAAGACCACTGTTTTCTAGACTTTTAAATATAGTTTGTAGAGTCCTAATATTTGGTTTCCCTTTTGACAATATTTTTCGGATAATATGTTACGTTTCTCTATTGTGGTTTCAATCCTTGCATTTATTGTTGCCATAAAATTGAATATTATTAACTAAGAACAAGTTTGGACAATCGTTAATTGTTCAAAAAGATCTAATCTGATGTTTGAATCAAGAATTAGCTCTTTAATCTATTGAATTTCGGGATCATTATAGAAATCTTCTAAAAAAGTAGCAGGAAATATTATATTTCACTATTTTCCTACTAAGTTTGGCTAAAATGCTAAGAGTTGAAGGTTTTGAAGATTCCGGGAATTTAATTTTTTTGCTTGAAGCCTTTTAAATTCCACTTGCGAAGATTTGATTTTATATATACGATAATAAGGCTAATGGCTCAGTAGCTCAGTTGGTTAGAGCAGGGGACTCATAAGCCCAAGGTCGCAGGTTCAAGTCCAGCCTGAGCCATATTTTAAAAGTTTTATAAAGAGAATTGTTGTTAAGTATATTAACTACGAAATCAGGATGGCAGTCAAGACAATTCTATATCAAGAAGATGCAAGAAAAGCTTTGGAAAAAGGGATGGATATTTTGGCAGAAGCAGTCTCAGTAACTTTAGGACCTAAAGGTCGAAATGTTGTATTAGAAAAAAAGTTTGGGCCACCCCAGATTGTTAATGACGGAGTTACAATTGCCAAAGAAATTAATTTAAAAGATGCACTCGAAAACACCGGTGTTTCTCTTATTAGGCAAGCGGCGTCTAAGACAAATGATGTTGCCGGTGATGGTACAACAACTGCAACAGTACTAGCTTACGCGATTATAAAGCAAGGCATGCGGAATGTAGCCTCAGGTGCTAATCCCATTGTGTTAAAGCGAGGGATTGAAAAAGCAACACAATTTGTTGTTCGAAAAATCATGGATTACGCTCGACCAATTGAAAATCTTTCTGATATTACACAAGTTGCACAAATTTCCGCAGGTAATGATGCTGAAGTTGGCAACCTAATTGCTAGTGCTATCGCCAAGGTTGGTCGTGAAGGCTTGATATCTCTTGAAGAAAGTAAATCAACCGTAACTGAGCTTGAAATTACAGAGGGTATGGGATTTGATCGCGGCTTCATTTCTGGATATTTTGTCACAAACAAAGAAAGGATGGAAGTCGTTTTAGACAATCCGTTTATTTTATTAACTGACAAAAAAATTACCTTAGTTAAACAAGATTTAGTACCAACATTAGAGCTTGTTTCACAAACAAATCAACCATTATTAATTATCAGCGATAATGTTGAAAAAGAAGCCTTAGCGACATTAATTGTTAATAAATTAAGGGGAATACTAAATGTAGTAGCTGTACGTGCACCTGGTTTTGGTGACCGAAGAAAAGCACTTTTGCAAGATTTAGCAATTTTAGTCGGAGGAAAATTGATTACTGCGGATGCTGGATTGAGTCTAGACCGAATGGAAATTGAAAATTTAGGTACTGCCAGACGCGTTATTGTTGGAAAAGAGAGTACAACAATTATCTCTGATAGTAATAAAAAAGAAGTTCTTGCACGTTGCGAACAATTACGTCGACAAATGGAAACGACGGATTCAAGTTACGAAAAAGAAAAACTTCAAGAACGCCTAGCAAAACTTACAGGCGGCGTTGCAGTTATTAAGGTCGGTGCCGCAACTGAAACAGAAATGAAAGATAGAAAATTAAGGCTTGAAGATGCTATCAATGCTACCAAAGCTGCGGTTGAGGAAGGGATTGTTCCTGGTGGTGGGGCAACTCTGGTACATATTGCAGCTGAGCTTTTAGAATGGGTTACAGAAACACTTACAGGAGATGAGTTAATTGGAGGATTAATTATTGAAAAAGCACTTCAAGCTCCAATGAAAAAAATTGCCTTTAATGCTGGTCAGAATGGGGCGATCATCGTAGAGCGGATAAAAGAAGCTGAATTTGAAATGGGCTATAATGCCGCAAAGAACGAAATTGTAGATATGTATAAGGCCGGAATTATTGACCCTGCCAAGGTAACTCGCTCAACGTTGCAAAACGCAGCCTCTATTGCGAGTATGATTTTGACAACAGAATGTATAATAGTAGATAAAAATAACTACTAATGAAATATAAACCTCAAAATTAAACTAAGTTTGCTATGAGTAAAAGTATCTCCGCACAATTTAATAAAGAGTATGGTGTTTTACCCACGCGATCAAACTCGGTGGCTGATGATGAAATGGCATTATCAGAACATATCGAAGAATTTAGCCAGCGTCTTATATTTTGTCTTATCTTGCTTACTTGTTTTACAATTGCCTGTTTTGCGGATGTAAAAGATATTGTTAAGCTCGTCCAAGCACCTGCAGATGGAATAAAGTTTCTACAATTCTCGCCTGGTGAATATTTTTTTGCTTCCGTAAAAATAGCATTTTTCTCTGGAATATTAATTAGTAGTCCTTTAATACTATCTCAAGTTCTACTTTATACATTGCCGGGTCTAACAAAAACAGAGCGTGCTGTTATATTACCTATGACAATTGGCTCGGGTTTACTTTTTGGAGTTGGATTATGGTTCTCGTATACATTTCTCATCCCAGCCGCATTGAATTTTTTTATTGCTTATGGAGCTGATGTCGTCGAGCCATTCTGGTCGTTTGAACAATACTTTAATTTTGTAGCTGTACTGATTTTCTCAACGGGATTAGCATTTCAGGTACCTGTTATACAAATTGTTGTCGGATTGTTAGGTATTATTTCCGGCAAATCAATGCTTAAATCATGGAAATACGTTGTTGTTGTTGCTACAATTCTTGGGGCCGTTATAACACCATCAACAGATCCAATAACCCAGCTTTTATTATCCGGAGCTTTATTAGCGCTATATTTAAGCGGGGCGAGTTTCCTTATTTTCTTAGATAAATAAATCTCAAATAGAATTAATCACAAATCTAGTGGCAAATTACAAAGATTGCGTATATAATTCAATATATAAGAAAATATTTATACTGTTTTTAAGTTACATGAAGATTCTAAACTTCTTTAAATTTGTTTTTATTAGTCTAAGTCTTTTTGGGGTGTTTGTATCCCCAAAAATGGTAAATGCGTATCCAGTATTTGCACAACAAGCGTATGATAACCCGCGCGAAGCGACTGGCCGTATTGTGTGTGCGAACTGTCATTTAGCACAAAAGCCAACAGAAATCGAAGTACCACAAGCGGTTCTTCCAGATACTGTTTTTGAAACAGTTGTCAGCATTCCTTATGATACAAGTGTTAAGCAAGTAACGGCGAGTGGTGCGCCGGGCCCCTTAAATGTAGGTGCGGTGTTAGTTCTACCAGAAGGTTTCAAGTTAGCTCCCAAAGAACGTATTTCTAACGAAATTAAAGAAAAAACAAAGGGCGTTTTTATTCAGCCTTATAGTAAAACGCGACCAAATATATTAGTTGTGGGGCCGATTTTAGGAGATAAAAATCGTGAAATTGTTTTCCCTGTATTATCTCCGGATCCTGCGCAAGACAAAAGTGTTCATTACTTAAATTACCCAATTTATGTTGGCGCAAACCGTGGCCGTGGTCAAGTTTACCCAAGTGGTGAAAAAAGTAACAACACTGTCTTCACTTCAACAGTTGCCGGTAAAATTGAGTCGATTGAGGCTGCAGACAAAGGTAAAACAAATGTTATCGTAAAATCGGTTAGTGGTGATGCAGTTTCCCAGATTATTCCTGCTGGCTTAAAAGTAAGTGTTAAAACTGGAGATGTAATCAAAGCAGATCAAGCACTTACTTATGACCCAAATGTTGGTGGTTTTGGACAAACAGAAACAGAAATTATTTTACAAAATGCAAACCGTGTAAAAGGAATGATTGCATTCTTCTTTACAGTAACAATTGCTCAAATTCTTCTTGTATTAAAGAAAAAGCAGTTTGAGAAAGTTCAAGCAGCAGAAATGAATTTCTAATCAAAAACAGACGTCAAGTAATTAAGTAAATAAAAAACTGGATTTCGTAAGAAATCCAGTTTTTTTATGATCTTACAATCTTATCAGTTGTACTAACAAATGCAAGGGCTGCACAAATTGGAACTACAACAACTACAATTGCTAGAATTACGCTACTTAAAAATGCGCTTAATGAAGGTGTCATCTGTTTGAGTTTAAGTTAAGTTAGTAAGGGAACTAAACTACTTTTAAAAGCTTGGCTACTAGGTTTATTGTAGCACAAGATTTCGGAATAAATAAAAATTAGTTTTTTCCTATAACAAACGGCAGCAGCGCTGCAATGCGAGCTTGTTTAATAAGCTTTGTAATCTGTTTCTGCTGCTTTGACTTTAAGCCTGTTAAACGACGAGGAAGAATTTTTCCCTGCTCATTAACAAAATTGCTTAATGTACTTACATCTTTGTAGTTTAACGAACTGTTTATTTCTGTGTTGGCCATATTTTTAGTAGAATTTGTAGAACCACTCTGCATAGTTTGTTGCTTATTTTATTTCTTTAAAAAATTCATGTTTTTTCGTTATTGGAGAATATTTTTTTAATTCTAAGCGTTCTGTCGTGTTGCGTCGGTTTTTAGTTGTGTGGTAACGGTAAACACCATCTTCACATCTGTGTTCTAATGTAACTTGAACTCTTGCTCCCTTCTTAGCCACTGGTAAGTTTTATTTTTGTTAAAATATTTAATGCTTTAGATCAACAGAATGAAATCTTCCTGCTATACGTTTCTATTGTAAATTATCAGTTTAACTATTGTCCAGCATTGCATTAAAAATTTTGTTGTTTACATTTTATAATTATTTGGTATTATATATAACATAGTGCTGGTGTAGCTCAATTGGTAGAGCAACTGATTTGTAATCAGTCGGTTATGAGTTCAAGTCTCTTCACTAGCTATTAATTTATTTACATTTATACAATTCTGCACATTATGATAAAATTAAATTAAGAAGTTAACTGTTCAGCTCTTTTTATTAAAGTTTAAATTAATTTTTTTATAAATTTACAAAATGGCAATATTACTTTCATCATTGGCCGCTGGCGTTTACGGGTTTTTAAAATTTTATCAAATGGCACTTATAGTAAGAATTTATCTGACTTGGTTCCCTATTTTAAACTTGTACTCACAGCCATTTTTTACTTTAGTTAAGTTTACGAACCCTTACCTCCAAATTTGGCGTGGCATTCTACCAGCATTTGGTCCGATAGATTTGTCCCCACTTGTTGGATTCCTCGCAATTGGGTTTGCCCAAGATATATTTGCTAGATGGGGCGGGATAATTTAAGTCTTGTATTAACTTCATCTGAGTTAAATAGTTAGCTTGAATATCAGAAAGTAGAAAATTATGTAATAAAAAGTTTTTAGATCAACAGTAAATTGTCAAAGTATGAGTAAACAGACAACAGATTCACAATTATTAGAAGAACTCGTAGTTACGCCATACAAGTATGGCTTTAAAACTAATATCGAAAATGAGGTTTTTCCGAGTGGAATAGACCAAGAAACCATTGTCCAAATAAGCCAAAAAAACGATGAACCTAACTTTTTGAAAAAGTTTAGGCTCGATGCTTTTTTTCAGTGGCAAAAAATGCCAAATCCAGATTGGTCTTGCCTTGGCATACCAGCTATCGATTACCAAAAAATTCAATATTATTCTGCGCCAAAAACAAAAAAGAAACTAGGTTCTTTAGAAGAAGCAGACCCCAAACTTTTAGAGACATTCGAAAAGTTAGGAATTTCGTTGTCAGAACAAAAACGATTGACTAACGTTGCCGTCGATGCAGTTTTTGATAGTGTGTCAATTGGTTCGACTTTTAAAAAACAATTGCAAAAATCAGGCGTTATTTTTTGTTCATTTGCAGAAGCAGTCGAAAATTATCCTGATTTAGTTGCAAAATACTTGGGTAGCGTTGTTCCTAGTGGTGATAATTTTTTTGCCGCTTTGAACTCTGCCGTATTTAGTGATGGTTCGTTTTGTTATATTCCAAAGGATGTATCTTGCCCAATGGAGCTATCGACATATTTTCGTATTAATAACGAAGAAGCCGGTCAATTTGAACGCACGCTAATTGTAGCGGAGGAACGAAGCCAGGTTAGTTATTTGGAAGGATGTACAGCACCACAATTTAGCACTAATCAATTGCATGCGGCGGTTGTTGAACTAATCGCTCTTGATAATGCGATTATAAAATACTCAACTGTCCAAAACTGGTACGCCGGCAATGAAAATGGCGTTGGTGGTGTTTATAATTTTGTAACTAAACGTGGCTTATGTCGTGGCCAGAATTCTAGAATTTCATGGACTCAAGTAGAAACTGGTTCTGCTATAACATGGAAATATCCAAGTTGTATTTTAGCGGGTGATTCTTCAATTGGAGAATTTTACTCTATCGCACTAACGACAAATTACCAAGAGGCGGACACAGGTACAAAAATGGTTCACTTGGGTCAAAATACAAGAAGTCGGATTATATCTAAAGGAATTTCGGCAGGCCACTCAAAGAATAGCTACCGTGGTCTTGTAAAAATAGGGCCCAAAGCTTTAAATACCCAGAACTACTCGCAATGTGATTCATTATTACTCGGAAAAAATTCAACAGCAAATACATTCCCATACATTGAAGTCCAAAACAGTAATACTAAAATTGAGCACGAAGCCTCAACATCAAAAATTGCTGAAGAGCAACTTTTTTACTTATTGCAACGGGGGATTAATCAAGAAGAAGCGGTTGCTCTAATGGTGAACGGGTTTTGCAAAGAAGTTTTTAATGAATTGCCGTTTGAATTTGCTTCAGAAGCTGATCGTTTATTGAATTTAAAATTAGAGGGTTCCGTAGGATAAACAAATTTTATGTGCTCTCTTAATAACCCCTATTGTTTTAAGAAAAAATGAATTTTTTAAGCGATTTTATACTTTTATTGAAAGCAAGATACCCTCTTATTTATATAGTAACGTCTGAAGAAGAACGGGTTGAATATTTACTTAAATATAGTACGAGAAAATATTTAGCACGAACTTGCTATTCATGGGATTTTATTGATGGTTACAAAGGAAATCCTAATGACATTGGTTTCGCAGCGCGAAATCCTTTGGAAGCTTTAAATTTGCCGGATAAGTTAACCCCTGAGACTGGGGCCATTTTTATTTTAAAAGATTACGACAATTTTTTAAAAGATTTTTCCATAATCCGAAAACTAAAAAATTTAGGGAAAACGCTAAAAACACAGCCTAAAAATATTATTATAGTTTCTTCTGAATTAACACTTCCTGATTCCTTAAAAGAACTGGTCACTATTGTGGAGTTTCCGCTTCCCTCTTACCAGGAGATTTTCGATGAGTTAAACCGACTTGTCAAGTCATTGCAACAATCGGTTAAAGATGAAACAATTAATAAATTGACGTCAGCGTGCCAGGGTTTATCGATGGAACGAATACGCCGCGTTCTTTCCAAGATTATCGCTCAGTACGGAGAAATTAACGATTCCAGCATAATATTAGTATTAGAAGAAAAAAAACAAATTATCCAAAAAACTCAACTACTTGAATTTTGTCTTGCCGACAAAACACTTTCAGATCTTGGAGGATTAGATAATTTTAAAAGTTGGTTAAAAATACGTTCAAATGCTTTTTCATTGCCTGCCTTAAAATATGGACTACCTTACCCAAAAGGCCTTTTAATGGTTGGTGTACAGGGAACAGGAAAGTCGCTAGCAGCAAAAGTTATTGCACATGAATGGAATTTACCTCTTTTGCGGCTCGATTTTGGACGCTTGTTTGCTTCTTTAGTAGGACAATCTGAATCTCGTATTCGCAACATGATTGCCATTGCAGAAGCATTATCGCCTTGTATTTTGTGGGTTGACGAAATTGATAAGGCATTTACTAATTCTCAAAATAGTGGGGACAATGGAACAACTAATAGGGTGTTAGCAACTTTTATTACTTGGCTGTCTGAAAAAACCTCACCAGTGTTTGTTGTTGCAACAGCTAACAATATCGATTGGATTCCACCAGAAGTAATTCGAAAAGGGCGTTTTGATGAGGTCTTTTTTCTTGCGTTACCAAATTTCCAGGAACGACAAGCAATTTTTAAAGTTCATTTAAGCAAAGTCAGACCAGAACAAATACAAAGCTATGAAATAGAATTACTCAGTAAAGTTACAAAAAATTTCTCGGGTGCAGAAATTGAACAAGTAATTATTGAGGCAATGAGAGTTGGGTTTAGTGAAAATCGCGATTTTACAACAGAAGACATGTTAAATGTATCGCAACGATTTGTTCCACTAGCAGACACAAAAAGTCAAGAAATAAACCAACTTATGGAGTGGGCTGAATCCGGTAAAGTTATACTAGCTTCAAAATAGTATGGCTGTCGCGGCGAATAAAAAATTTAGACTATAAGATGATGATGTAAAACATAAATATATATTACGCTACATCCTGATGCTCAAGCTTAATAGAGGCCGTTTGTGTAACCTTTATGTTACATTAGTATTTTTACCAACCCAATTTAAACGGACAAAGTTCCATAGACACCAAGGGTGAGCTTAATTGGTTTTAGAACCGGAGTTTGTATCGTCTTATCCTTATATACGGAGTGTTTGAATCAAGTCCAATCACAATAAGTAGCAGATGAGGTAAAAGTTTCAGTATTTGCGGCTAGATCTTCCTCCTATTAGCGAGCGGTTAATGCTTTTTTTTATTAAAAGTTTAATAGTTTCTTTTTATTAATACATACAACCAACTGCAAAAATTTTATAACCTACTTATAGGGTTAATGTAAATTTGCTTGTACTATATAACAAGTAAAATCCACTCATTGCTTCACAATGAGTGGATTCTCTATAAGTTATCGGGCAAGAAGGGATTCGAACCCCTGACACCGTGGTTCGTAGCCACGTGCTCTAGTCCACTGAGCTACAAGCCCACGAATCTATACATATAGAATAATACCAGGCTAAAACTAAGATGTCAACTTTGGACCAACTGGGGCGGTAGGGATCGAACCTACGAATGGCGGAGTCAAAGTCCGATGCCTTACCACTTGGCGACGCCCCAAACTATGAACTTATAATTACAAAATAACTTATTTTTTCTAAAGTTGTCAATCCAATATTTTCACGCTACATTACACAAATATAAAAAAATTCAATTTGTACTGCACAAATAGTAAAAAGTGGGCAGTACAAATTGAAACTTAAGCTTAAGCTTTAAGGTCTGTAAGTGCTTTTTTAAGCACTTCTTCGTTTTCAGGCGATAGCTTTTTCTCCGATTGGATACTCGAAATAAATTGTGGAACACTATTCCGTAAATATCCTCGCAGTTTTACAACAAACGCTTTAACTTCTGCTACCGGTATGCTATCTAAGTAACCATTGATACCAGCATAGATAATCGCCACTTGTTCTTCCACCGGGATTGGAGAATTTTGTGCTTGTTTTAACATTTCTCTTAAACGTTGCCCTCGGGCTAATTCTGCTTGTGTTGCAGCATCTAGATCAGATGCAAACTGAGAGAAAGCCTCTAACTCTGCGAATTGAGCTAATTCTAGCTTTAGCTTACCCGCCACTTGTTTCATAGCTTTTGTTTGGGCTGCTGAACCTACTCGTGATACCGAAATACCCACATTAATAGCTGGTCGAATACCTGCGTTGAATAAATCACCCGATAGGAAAATTTGCCCATCTGTAATCGAAATTACGTTTGTAGGTATGTAAGCTGACACATCGCCAGCTTGAGTTTCAATAATTGGTAAAGCAGTCATACTTCCCCCACCAAGCGCATCGCTTAGCTTTGCCGCACGTTCAAGTAATCTTGAATGAAGATAAAAAACATCTCCTGGATACGCTTCTCGACCTGGTGGACGACGTAATAGAAGTGACATTTGACGGTAAGCTGATGCTTGCTTTGTAAGGTCATCGTAAACAATAACAGTCGCTTTTCCTTTGTACATAAAGTACTCAGCTAATGCTGCGCCAGTATACGGTGCAATATACTGAAGTGTTGCGGGTTCATCTGCATTTGCAGCAACAATTACAGTATAACCTAGCGCGCCTTTCTCTTCTAAAGTGGTAACTACAGAAGCAACTGACGACGCCTTCTGACCAATTGCTACATAAACGCAAATGACATCCTCTGTCTTTTGGTTAATAATTGTATCCACTGCTACGGATGTCTTGCCAGTTTGACGGTCTCCAATAATTAGCTCTCGTTGGCCACGTCCAATTGGAATCATTGCATCGATTGCTGTAATACCAGTCTGCACTGGTTCACATACTGATTTTCGTGTAATGATACCTGGTGCCATTGATTCCACTAATCGCGTTTCTGTCGAAGAAATGTCACCTTTACCGTCAATTGGCTTTGCCAATGAATTTACAACACGGCCAAGGAACCCGTCCCCAACTGGAATTTGGGCGATTTTACCCGTTGAACGGACTGCACTACCTTCGAGGATCCCTAGCCCGGGCCCCATTAAAACTGCGCCAACGTTATCATTTTCTAGGTTTAAAGCAATACCAATAGTGGAGTCTTGAAATTCAAGAAGCTCGCCTGCCATTACTTGATCTAGCCCATAAATACGGGCAATACCGTCACCAACTTGTAAAACAGAACCGACGTTATCAATTTGAACGTCTTGGTCGTAATTTTCAATTTGTTGACGAATAATGTTACTAATCTCGTCAGGTCTAATGCTCATAATATTCTTGCCGAATTTAATCTTTGACTAAATAATTTTTTAAGTAAAAATCTGATCTTTCTTTGCACAGCGAGCCTATTATACTTGTACTGCGCCAAGAAGTGAACTAATTTGCTTTAATTGACCCTTTATACTTGTGTCAATTAATTTTGATCCGATTTCAATTGTAAAACCACCAATTAGGGTTGGGTCCACTTTAAGGGCAAGCTTGATTTGTTTTGCACCAGTAATACCTTTTAATTTTGTCGCGATTCCTTTTTGTTGATCTGATGAAAGGCGGACAGATGATGTTACTTTTGCAATCTCAATGCTTTCCTGCGCGTACGATAATTCAATGAATTTATACGCAATACTGTCTAAGTAGGCGATACGGTTACGGTCGACGAGTAACATTATAAATGTTAATGTCTTTTCTCCTATTTGTTCTACTAAAACATCCCTTAAAATGATTTTTTTATTTTCGCGGGTAATACGAGGATTGACTAGAAACTTTTTTAAGTCACTTGAATTAGCTAAAAAATGAGAAACAGTTGTCATGTCATTTGTTGTCTCTTTTAGCGAATTGTTCGCGTTCGCCAATTCTAAAAGTGCTTCTGCGTAAGGCACCGCAATTTTAACAACTAACATAATTTAGCCTTTTAGTTTAGAAATATTTTGATCGATAATTTGCTCTTGTGCTTTGGGCTTCAGTTTACCTTCGAGTTGTGAGGTTACACGCTGAAGAGCCAATGTGACGATATAATCTGAGATCTCTTTACGAACTCTTGTCTCGATAGTAGTAACTTGACTTTTTGCAGAAGCTGTCAAGCGTTCGATTTCTAGTTTACCGTCAAGAAAAATACCATTCTTAACCTGTTTTGCAGTTGTTAGTGCGTCTTCTTTTAACGCTGCAATTACAAGTTGAGCTTGCGCTAGTTGTTTCTCGCTTTCCTCTAATTTTGCAATGGCCTGCGCTAGGCGCTCTTCTGATTCTTGAATCGCGCCCACAACCTTTTTCTGCCGTTCTACTAAACTTTCTGATAATGCAGTACTGCCGAGCTTGAAAATCCCTCCACCAAGTATAATTAAGTTAACGAGGTTCGCTTCAAAAATATCTAAGTTAAGGCCTAGTGATCCTCCTTCTGCTAGGAGACTCGTGGCTGTATTTAGAGTTTGGGTAAATAAATGCATTTTCTTTTAACAAATAATTAAGTTACGGAACTTAGAGAACAACTTTGCCCAATACTTTTTGCTTGATTAAATCGCTTAATGCATCGATCCTACTTTCAAGCTGCATGAAAGCGATGTTTTTCTCGGCTTCAAATTCTTTATTTGTAGCGTCAATAAGGTTCGCCGCAGTGGCCCGTGCCTGGCTAATTTCTTCCGCAACAATTTCTTTTGCTTCGCGTTCAGCTTGTGCAATAATTTCTTGCGCTTCCAGTTTTGCTTCTTTTAACTGCGTTTCATATTGGTGACACAGCTCATCAGCTCTTAAAAGCTTTTCTGAAGCCGCTGTAAGGTTATCACTTATGAATGTTTCACGCTTTTCGATTAGTTCGCCAATAGGCTTGTAAAAAATAAACGTTAATGCAACAGTTAATAATACAAACTGTAAAGCTTCTAGAGGTAAGGTTGCGTTGAAATCGAATAAACCACCAGCTGCCTCGGACAATGTAACTACGTTAGTTACAGACATAATAAGGTTATTCATTTCTACTTTGTAAATAATGCATTTTTAAATAGCGCTTAGTACAAGACTAAGCGCTGTCAAATATTTATTAACCAGCAAATGGGTTTGCGAATAATAAACAAAGTGCTACTACTAGACCATAAATTGTTAGTGATTCCATGAATGCTAGAGATAGAAGAAGTGTACCACGGATTTTACCTTCTGCTTCTGGCTGGCGAGCTAAACCTTCTACAGCCTGCGCTGCCGCTGAACCTTGTCCAATTCCTGGTCCAATTGTAGCAATACCAATAGCTAATCCTGCTGCAATAACTGATGCACCTGATACGATAGGGTTCATAATTAGTTTTTTTGTTTATTTAATACAAATGTAATTTCAATGAGTGTAGGGATTTTGAATCCCGACAATTATTCGATAGATTCTCCAATATACGCTGCTGTTAGTGTCGCAAATACTAGTGCTTGTACGGAACTCGCGAATATTCCGAGTATCATAACGGGCAATGGAATAAACAACGGCACTAACAAACACAAAACTGATACAACAATTTCATCGGCAACTACGTTTCCAAAAAGACGGAAACTAAGCGATAGCGGTTTTGAAAAATCTTCTAGTATATTAATTGGTAAGAAAAGCGGACTTGGCGAGATATATCTTGCGAAGAAACCAAGACCTTTTTCTTTAAAACCAGCATAAAAATAGCTAACGGATGTTAACAATGATAGAGCAACCGTGGTATTAATATCATTTGTTGGTGCGGCTAGTTCACCCTCTGGTAAATGGATTAACTTCCATGGAACCAACGCGCCTAACCAATTAGCCACAAAAATAAATAAGAAAAGGGTTCCCACAAACGGGACCCACGGACGATAATGGTATTCCCCAATTTCGCCTTTTGCGATACCTGCAACGTATTCGAAAACAGATTCGAGAAAATTTTGTATTCCTTTTGGAATTTGCTCAAGTTTTGATGTACCCAAAACCGCGAGAGTTAGAATAATCGCGAATACAAGCCAAGTAACTAATAGAACTTGACCATGTACCGTGAAACTACCAATTTCCCAGTAGAGATGGGTACCAACTTCGACAGCAGCTAATGAAAAAAACATAACGAAAGACTAATTCGAAGTAAGTAATGCAATTTTTTTCTTGCTTAATATCTATTATACCTATTGAAAGGTAGATACGGTCAATTCTAACAAGTTTTAATTAATAATAAAATGAATTAATTAATGAGCCTATCTATTTCTAATATGAATTAATCAAGAAAAATAATACACGGTCGAATTACACACTAAATTTTAACTGTAGCTTTGTTTTCCTTCTAAAATGCCGTCCGCAAGTGTTGAAAGTATTAATTTAATTGACCGAACGGCATCGTCATTTGCAGGAATGGGTATATCTACAACATTTGGGTCACAATTGGTATCCAAAATAGAAATAATTGGAATCTTTAATTTTCGACACTCTAACAATGCTGTTGTTTCTCGTTTTGGGTCGACCAAAATAACAATGTCGGGAATTTGGGTCATGTTTTTAAGGCCACCTAAATTTTGATTAAGCTTATCCTGCTGACGTCTTAATAAGGCAGCTTCTTTTTTTGGCAAACGACCAAGCGTCCCATCTTCCTCCTTAGCATCTAAATTTTTCAGATACTCTACTCGTTTTTGAACTGTAGACCAATTTGTTAAGATCCCCCCCAACCAACGATTGTTAATATAGTGCGAGCCGCAACGTTGCGCCTCTTCTGCAACAATTGCGGCTGCTTGTCTTTTTGTTCCGACAAATAAAAAATCCTTTTTTTCCCGGCTTGCCTTTTGTACATATTCATAAGCGTGGGTTAGTAGACGTGCCGTTTGAACTAAGTCAATCACATGGATGCCATTCCTTTCTGCATAAATATAGGGGAACATTTTTGGATTCCAGCGGCTTGCTTGATGCCCGAAATGTACTCCTGCATCTAATAATTCACCTAAAGTAACTACTGTCATAACTTTTTTATTAACGAAATCTAAGTAATTTTTATGTATTAACTTGAAATTAAAATAATTTTTTAAATTCTACGTGAGTAATATTCAATAACTAACAGCTCATTTAGTTTAAGAGCTACCCATTCTCTATCGACAATCCCTAAGATTTTTGCGGACAAGTTTTTTTTATCAAAATCTAGATGTTGAGGAGACTGAGATAAAGATGGAGATTCTAAATTTGTTGTTACTAACGCTTTCGACACTGGCGAATCTTTTACGGAAATTATATCGCCTGGCTGACATTGGTAACTTGGTATTGAAACAATTTTATTATTTATTCGAATATGCTTATGACTAACAAGTTGTCTCGCTGCCGCAATTGTAGGCGCTAAGCCTAACCGAAAAACTAAATTATCTAATCGCATTTCAAGTAACTGAAGAAGAATAGTACCCGTTGTGCCTTTAACACTTTTTGCTTGTTTAATATAGTTTCTTAATTGTTTTTCTGATACTCCGTAATTATAACGTAATTTCTGTTTCTCCTCTAATCGAACGCCATATTGCGTGATTTTCTTAGGTGTTGCGCCGTGCTGGCCGGGACGACTTGAGCGTTTGTTTATCTTACTTGTTAAACCTGGTAGATCACCTAGGCGACTTGTTATTCTTAGTTTTGCTCCTCTGTAACGAGCCATATTTTTTTTTAATTAATTCTTTTTATCTACCCAAGACTACTATACTTTTAAAAAAAGTAAAATAGAAAAAGTTAAAGTATTATTGTTTTTATTCTGCTAAAAGTATCCGTAAATCTAGAATATTTTCAACCATACCCTTTGCGTCTTTCTGGAAAGTCGAGTTAATCTCATGCTTTTCTCGTGCAAGTATCTTTTGATTCTCAAGATAATTAAAGCCCGTTCCTGCTGGAATCAAACGACCTATTATAACATTTTCTTTTAAACCATTCAACCAATCTTTTCGGCCTTCAATAGCTGCTTCAGTTAAAACGCGGGTTGTTTCCTGGAAACTGGCGGCAGAAATAAAACTGTCACTATTCAGCGACGCTTTCGTAATTCCTAATAATAAAGGAGTGTATAAAGGAGCGATTTCGCCTTTTTTATTTGCTGCATTTGTAATAGCGGCCATTTTTTGGAAATTTAAGACTTCTCCAGGCAAAAATGTAGTTGTCCCGCTATCTTCAACGCAGACTTTTGCAGTCATCTGCTTTACAATAATTTCCACGTGTTTGTCTGCAATGTCAACACCTTGTGAACGATATGTTTTTTGAATTTCCCCTATTAAAAATAGCTGTAAATTTTTAAAGCTTAATTTACACGCTTCAACTAAACTATACTTTTGTGTGTAATATGAGAACAATGTGTCTAACTTTGTGTGGGGATTAATAAGACCGTCCGTTAGGGGTTCTCCTACGTCTATAAATTCTCCATTACGGAATTTGACTTTAATATTTGAGCTTAGTTGCAAATTAATTATTTTCCCATCCAAACCAACAATTCGGACAAGCCCGGTTCGATTTTTTGTAAGTCGAAAATAAGCATAACCTGGGCAAGGCGCTAAATGACAAGTGTGTAAAACCTTTCGCGCCTCTAATAGTTCTTCCACTTTTGGTAAACCTTGAACAATATCCGTTGTTTTAATTGTTCCATAAACTAAAGTTGCAAGGATATCCCCATTTTTAACTAAGGTTTTTGAATTGACATGTAAGATTGTTCCTGGAGAAATTAAATAAGGTCGCCCAAGGCGAATTAAAATATGATTTTTTTCAACCCGGAATACTTGTCCAGAATATGGAGACCGGATTATTTCAGTTAGCGGTGTTCCAATTCGGACTAATTTACCCGGCAAAATATTTGTTTCTAATTTCTGTCCATGAAGAGAGATTTTTTTCAGATCTGACGAATGCAGAACTAGTATTTCTTTAAGACTATCGTTCCCTTGAGTAGAATTAACTGAAGCCAATGTGCTTTCATGCTTTACTGACGTCTCCATTTGTGCAACTAGAGTTTTAGAAGCTATATACTGGCCGTTGGAAACAAGGTATCGAACATTTGCAGTTAACTCGCTGCTTGAATTTCTTCTTTTATGCTCTTCAATTTTTAAATTTTCAAATAAAGAAATTTTTAGACCCCAACAATCACTATCCCGTTTCTTAATTAATTCAAGGCGTGGTTCCAATTCGGATTTTTCATGTGTCGTATCAATTACGAGAAAAGTTTGTAAAAGATTTACTCCTTGGTTTATGTTAACTTTTTCCCAATTTTTATAAAAAACGCGTTTTACAATTTTTAATCTAACGTGCTCCCGTGAATTTTTAGGAAAGAAGGTTTGTTTAATCTTTATATATTTTTCGCGTGGAACGCTGTAGGTCACAACTGGGCGTGCCAAAACGTATAGATGACCTGATTTTTCCAAAAATTCTAAGAATACTAACCGTTGCGCAATTATTTTGTCTGGGATAATAAATTCGCCTGGTTTAACAAAGCGACTTGAGTGATCAAATTCTTTATTTGTAAATTCACTTATCTTAAACAACTCACCAGGTTTAACTAATAATTCTTGCTCAGTCTCATCTATTTGTACTACGCCCCCAATGCTTGAAAATATATTAGGTAAAATTTCTGACCCAGGTAAAATCCTTTCTCCATTTTTTACTCTAAACGTAATATTCCGCATTACCTTATAGGTATTTTCTGGAATCCAGTAAAAATAACCGTGAAATAAATTTTTAACACTTTTTTTCCTTTTGGTTGTTTGCGGCTTTTCTAAATTATATGTTACAATCCCGCCGTGATTAGTTCGATAAGTATTATCAATGAGCTTGCCTATTATGTCGCCTGCTTTTAGCGTGCGGGTCGTTGAATTTGTCATACCAAAATCAAATTTTTGAGTTCCATTTAAAACTCTAATAAGATATTGTTCGTTCTTATGTTTTTCAACAATTGCGTTCGCTACTGTTACTGAAAAATTTCTAACGCTTATTTTGGGTTCGACTTGGTGACGGTCAATAAAAATTTGGCCTTCATAACGGTTAAAAATACCTAGATGACTCAATAATTTATTTTGTGACAATTTCTGTCCTGGTTTTAACCCCGCACCTTCAAACGGTGACAACTGATAAAATGAACCTTGAAGGATCCAAATTAAACCTGCTTTTTGGTTAGTTTTATAAGTATTTCCTTGTTTATCTGTTTGAGTTTCAATTTTTAGGTCATTAAAAAAAACTTCTCCACTCGATTCACTGTAAATTTCTTTTTGCTCTTCTTCTAAAATTAAATTAGCTTCTTTTTGAATTTCGGCGATAATTTCATTTTCATAAACTTCTTGACCACTATTTACAAGTAGTAAACTTTCAGTTGGTATCGTCAATGAAATTGTCGTTCCGCTAGAATTTTTTACGACCAAGTCGACTGGTTTTTTAATCCGGAAACCGATTTTACCGTGCATAGTTCTAAATAAATTTGCCCGCATATTATCACTATATTGCACTTGCCCTGAAATTGGAGATCGCACCTGTTGTGTTAAATCGCCGGAAAACACACCACCCGTGTGAAATGTTCTCATAGTTAATTGAGTTCCAGGTTCCCCAATCGATTGAGCAGCCACAATTCCCACTGCTTCACCTAAATCGACAAGTTTAGAGTGCGATAAATGCCAACCATAACAATTTCGACAGACGGAACGGTTCGAATTACAAGTCAAAGGTGATCGGACTTTTAATGTAGATTTATAATCTAATCCTTTTAAAGTATTTAAAAAGGTTTCCGTAATTTCAGTGTTAGCGGGGGCGACTAATTGACCCAAACGTGAAAAAAAAGGTTCTGCCAATAAGCGACCTCTCAAATTTAGCGAATCCGCCGACGCTAATTCACTAGCGGCTAACCCTTCTTTTGTCCCGCAATCTTCTTCCCGAACAATAATATCTTGCGCTACGTCAACTAACCGTCGCGTCAAATAGCCGGAGTCTGCTGTTCGGATAGCTGTATCCACCAATCCTTTTCTAGCCCCGTACGATGAAATTATATATTCTGTTACAGTTAAACCTTCGCGGAAGTTACTTCTAATTGGTAAATCAATAATTTGGCCTTGTGGATTTGCCATTAAGCCTCGCATTCCAACTAGTTGTCGCACTTGTGAAATATTTCCTCTTGCCCCCGAAAAGGCCATAATGTATAAAGGATTTAAAGGATCGCTCTCCCGGAAATAAGTAAGAACCTCATCTTTCAAAAAGTTGTTGGCATTATTCCAAATATCAATTGTTTTTTGAAAACGCTCCACACTAGTAATACTACCAATATTGTAGCGTTTCTTTGTAATTTCAACCTCGTTGCTGGTTAAGCCAATTAATTCACGTTTTTTGTACGGTACATGTAAATCTTCAATACTTATGGAGATCCCCGATTTTGTAGCATAGTGGAACGTCAAATTCTTTACCCGATCAGCGATAATAGATGATTTTACAATTCCATAGTTTAAGAAGGCTTTATACATTAAATCTTTTAGACTTCGCTTGTTAATCAAACTATTTTTAAAAGACTGGATTTTCCCAAATTCTGGTTGCATTTTAGTTTTTTATTGAAAAATTTCATTTAAAAAAATTCGACCCGGTGTTGTTCGAATAAATTGGGTAGTAGTTTCCCCTATCACATTTTGTTTGTACTTGCTATCAACCGTTAGCGTAAATATATCCTCACCTAGTTTTTTTTGTACTAAATAATCATGAGTTTCAGCCTCTATACTCGTACAACGAATCCAAACAAAGGAATGTAAATGAATTTTTGAATGCTGATATGCTAGTACAGCATCTTCAAAATTTGAAAAATAGTGGTTATCAACCAATTGCTGGGCCGGGTTATTTGCTGTCAAATAAAAACAACCTAAGACCATATCTTGACTTGGCGTTAGAATTGCATCTCCTGTTGCGGGCGAAAGAAAATTATTTGGCGCTAACATTAATAAGCGTGCTTCTGTTTGCGCTTCTAACGAAAGGGGTATATGAACAGCCATTTGGTCCCCGTCAAAATCTGCGTTAAAAGCTGGGCAAACAAGAGGATGCAGTCTAATAGCTCGTCCACTTACTAAAATGGGTTCGAAAGACTGTATTCCAAGCCGGTGTAAAGTGGGTGCTCGGTTTAACAGAATCGGATGCCCTTCCATTACATCGGATAATATTTCCCATGCAAGTGGTTCATTTTTCTGTAAAATACTCTTCGCTGCTTTTATATTATTGACCAAGCCTTCGTAAATTAAGCGATGAATAACGAATGGTTGGAATAATTCTATAGCCATTTCACCAGGTAAACCACACTGATTTAATTTAAGCTCAGGTCCAACAATAATCACGGAGCGGCCAGAATAATCAACGCGTTTTCCAAGGAGATTTTGTCGGAAGCGGCCTTGTTTACCCTCAATAATATCAGAAAGTGATTTAAGAGGACGATTATTGAGTCCTACTACAGCTCTTCCCCGTTTTCCGTTATCAATTAACGCATCGACTGCTTCCTGAAGCATCCTTTTTTCATTTCGGACAATAAGTTCCGGGGCGACAATTTCTTGTAAACGTGCCAGTCTATTATTTCGGTTAATAACTCGCCGGTATAAATCATTTAAATCTGAAGTTGCAAACCTTCCCCCGTCAAGTTGTACCATTGGCCTGAGATCCGGAGGTAAAACTGGAAGTATGTCTAGAACCATCCACGCCGGATCAAATTTTGATGCCAAAAACTGATCAATAACGCGCAAACGTCGGGTTAATTTTTCGCGGGCACCACGTTTTGCGTAAGGTAAAATTTCTCGAATTTCGTCGGCACTTTGTTGCAAATTAAGATTTTTTAGCAAAATCTTGATAGCATCGGCTCCAATTGAAATTGTGTTTTCTTTTAACAAAAGATCGTCATTATAATCAATTGCAAGCCAATCCGTTTCACTAAGAAGTTCATTATAAATTAATCCTAATTCTACATTTGATTTAGTTACTACGTAGGAATTAAAGTAAACAATTTGCTCTAAATTTTTAACAGTTAAATTTAAGAGCAAAGCAATTTTGCTTGGTCGGCCTTTTACATACCAGACATGAGTTACCGGAGAAGCTAATTCGATAAAACCCATTCGGTGGCGACGAACTTTGGAATCAATAATCTCCACGCCACAGCGCTCGCAAACTATTCCTTTATGACGAATTCGCTTGTATTTACCACAATGGCACTCCCAATCGTTTACTGGACCAAAAATTCTCTCACAAAATAAACCATTCATTTCTGGTTTTAATGTTCGATAGTTAATTGTTTCTGGCTTAGTAATTTCTCCTACAATTTGTCCGTTTGGAAGAGTTCGTTCCCCCCATTCGCGTATTCGAGACGGCGAGGCGAGATTGATTTTTATATAATCAAAAGATCTATCCATTTATAGTATAAATATGCTTTAATATGGGTTTGTTTTATATGGGAAATAAATGATTTAACCTCTTATTTAGCCGAACTAAAGACGCCTCGTTTCAGAATAACGGGCTAAAGTTTTATTTTCAATCAGTTCATTAAACTCTGCCATTAGATTGACTTCTTTATCCCCGGTGACAAGAGTGCGCCCGTCAATTTTATAGGCGGCAATATCTAAACATAGAGCTTGGAGTTCTCGCAATAGTACCTTAAAAGATTCTGGTGTTCCGGGCCTAGGGATCGGCTGTCCTTTCACGATAGCATTTAAAGTTTCGTTCCTACCCTGCATATCATCAGATTTAATTGTTAGTAACTCTTGTAATGTATAAGCAGCTCCAAAGGCTTCTAAGGCCCACACTTCCATTTCACCCAGTCTTTGGCCCCCTTGTTGGGCTCGTCCACCAAGTGGTTGCTGGGTAACCAACGAATATGGTCCTGTGGACCGGGCATGAATTTTGTCGTCAACAAGGTGAACCAATTTTAAAACATAGGCACGTCCAACAGTAACGGGGTTGTCGAATAGTTTTCCTGTTTGACCATCGGTAAGCATCATTTTTCCGGGATGATACTTGGAAAATATCCAAGGCTGGATTTGTGCAGCTTCAGTTAAAGTACTATTTACCAGCCCTCGGGAAGCCTCTATGCCATTCATTTCATCAAATGGTATGATTTTAAATCTGGCATTTAAATGCTCCGCAGCGAGACCAAGTAAACATTCAAATATTTGCCCCACGTTCATTCGCGACGGAACCCCTAGTGGATTTAATAAAATATCAACAGGTGTCCCATCGGGTAAGTAAGGCATATCCTGACGTGGTAAAATTTTTGAAACTATACCCTTGTTTCCGTGCCGCCCGGCAATTTTATCTCCAATTTGAACTTTACGTATTTGGGCAATGTAAACTTTTATAATTTCGTTTATGTTAGGCGGCAAGTCATCTTGATTTGTCCTAGAAAAAATTTTAACATCTAATACACGGCCATACGATCCATGGGAAAGTTTTAAAGACGTGTTCCTAACATCACGTGATTTTTCACCAAAAATGGCCCTTAGCAATTTACCTTCAGGAAGGTAATCTGATTCGCCTTTAGGGGTCAATTTACCCACTAAAATATCGCCTGACTCTACCCATGAACCAATATGGATAACTCCATTTTCATCTAATTTTGATAAAGCTTGCTCGTTTATATTTGGCAGTTCACGTGTAATTTCTTCTGGTCCCAATTTTGTTTGTCTGGACTCTGTTTCGAATTTTTCTATGTGGATTGACGTATGTAGGTCGTCGTAAAGTAACCGTTCGTTGATTACAAATGCATCTTCATAATTGTAGCCTTCCCAAGGCATGTAAGCTATTAATATATTTTGGCCAACTGCTAATTCACCTGATTCCGTCGAGGTCCCATCTGCAATTACTTGTCCTATTGTGACCTTTTCATGTAATAAAACGATAGCTTTTTGATTAATGCAGGTATCTTGATTGGACCGTTGATATTTAGCAAGTGGATAATGTAAGTAATTTCCGTTTTTATCACGGATCGCAATTTGTCCTTTAGACAATTTAGCAACTTTTCCGCAATTAAAACTAAGGATTACCATTCCCGAATCTCTTGCTGTTTGACTTTCTAGTCCAGTTCCAACAAGTGGGGCGTCGGCAAATAAAAGTGGTACAGACTGCCGCTGCATATTTGATCCCATTAAAGCACGGTTGGCATCATCATGCTCTAAAAATGGAATTAATGAGGTAGCTAATGAAACCATTTGAATAGGCGAGATAGCTATGTATTCCACTTCATTTTTACCCACCGTAATAATTTCTTGGCGGTGACGAACGGGTATGATGGCACTTTTTATAACACCATCTGAACCAATAGCCACATCACCCGCAGCTAGTTTAAACTGATCTTCAATTATGGCGTCTAAATAAAGAGGTGGTGAATTTCTTAAGACTTGCCCCTGTTTAACTCTATAAAAGGGTGTTTCAATAAAACCGTAAGAATTGATTTTTCCGTACGTTGCAAGCGAACCAATTAGTCCCGCATTGGGTCCCTCGGGCGTTTCGACTGGACAAATTCGACCATATTGGCTGGGGTGAATATCCCGTACTAAGAAACCTGCTCTGTCCCGTGCTATTCCACCTGGCCCTAATACGGAAAGCCGCCTTTTGTGAGTTAGTTCTGCCAGCGGATTCGTCTGGTCCATAAACTGCGATAGCGGGTTCGAGCCAAAAAATTCCCGAATTGACGCAGCTAAAGGTTTAGGGTTAACCAGTGTATTTACCCGCAAGTAAGTATGCTCGCAAATGGCCATCCGCTCGCGGACAATACGTTCCAAACGGTTTAGCCCGATTCGAATTTGATTAGCCATCAGCTCGCCGATAGAACGTATCCGGCGGTTTCCAAGGTGATCGATATCATCACTAACGATTGGCATAAAGCGGAATTTAATCAGTTGGTTAACGATACTAATTAAATCACGTGATGTTAAAATTCGAATATTCGAATCAATGTTTAAATTTAAAGTTTGGTTTAATTTATGTCGCCCGACGTACCCTAAGTCATACTTTTTAGGATCAAAAAACTTGGAATATAAGAGTTGTTGGCATCCCTTAATTGTTGCGGGTTCTTCAGGTTTTAAATTGTTATGTAACTCTATTAAACAATTACTTGGCGTCAAATTTTCATTGCCATAACTTGTTTTACTAAAATATCTAGTATTATCAATATTATTCAAAATTTCCTGATGCCCTAATCCCAAGGCTTTTAAAAAAAGGTAAACGGAGAATTTTTTGGCTTTATCAATTTTGATATAAATTAAATCGTCTTTATCGATCTCAAATTTAATCCATGTTCCTCGATTTGAAATTAGGCTAGCCGTATAAATACGGATTCCTTGTTTATCTGCTTCACTTTTATAGTAAATGCCGGGGCTGCGTACGATTTGATTAATAATAATACGTTCAATCCCGTTAACAACAAAAGTTCCGCTGTTCGTCATCAGCGGAATTTCGCCTAAAAAAACTTGTTTTTCTTGCCTCTCAGTTCCATCTAAATAATTTAATTGAGCTCGAATAAAAATGCGGACGCTATAGGTTATGTCTTTTCGCTTGACGTCGTCCAGTGTATGTCTGGGTGCTTTAATAGTATAAAATTTTGTGGCAAAATTTAATTCTAAATCGCCTAAGTAATCCCGAATGACAGAAAAGGTTTCTAATTCCTGAATTAAGCCTTTTTCTAGGAACCAACAATAACTTGTCCTTTGAACATCGAGTAAATTAGGTAAAAAATATTTGTAAATGTTTTTAGTTTGGTCAAGCATTGTTTTAGATGCGTTAAACTATTATAACGTTAGTGGAATGTTGACAAGTACTTAACGAGGATTTCTGTGAAAAATTTATCCATGTTTTAAAGTAACATTAAAAAGTTACTCTGAATTCTTTAGTAGGGCGCGATTTTTTGAAACATATAACCAGTACCCCTCGCAGTAAGAATCAAATTTGGCTGACTAGGATTTTCCTCAAGCTTTGAGCGGAGTCGGGAAATATGTACATCAATAACTCTTGTATCAAGATATCGTTCAGGAGTATAGCCCCAAACGTTATCTAAGATATAGGCGCGGGAAAGCCTTTCGCCTGATTTACTGAGGAGTAATTCTAACAACCTGAATTCCATTTCCGTCAAGCGTACAATCTTATTATTTTTTAAAACCTGCCGACTTTGCGTATTAACATGAATATTTCCGATTTCAAATAAATAGGTATTAGAAGGAGCGTTGTCATTAGTTTTTTCGCTTCTACGAAGAAGAGAACGGATACGGGCTTCTAATTCTTTGGGAGAAAAGGGCTTGGTTACGTAATCGTCTGCACCAAATTCTAGACCCATCACGCGGTCTGAAATATCGCTACGGGATGTCAGGATAATAATCGGTACATTAGACTTCTTTCTTAATTCACTACAAATTGTATACCCATCAATTTTAGGTATCATAATGTCCAGTATTACTAAATCCGGCTTTTCTTTGTGGAATAGGTTAAGGGCTTCTTTTCCGTCGAGAGCCACAATTACATAATAACCACGATTCGTAAGTCGCTTTTTTAGCGTTTGGCCAACATTGATTTCGCAATCAACAATTAATATTTTTTCTTTGGTTAAACTCACGGCCTCTAATTTCTATTACTAAAAATCTTACTAATAAATCATCCATTCTGACAAGTGGGCCTTTACCGTTCACTTTTGTGGAATAATTTAACTCTAGCTTTCATATCTGGTGACAAGTATACTAGGTATAGTAATAGAAGGCGAACGTAGCCAAGTGGTTAAGGCACTGGGTTGTGGTTCCAGCATTCGCGGGTTCGATTCCCGTCGTTCGCCCGAAGCAAAGCAGTTCCTAAATAGTTTCTACCATTCCGATTCGATTAGACATAATCCTAGTACGTTAGTTTATTATTCAATAGTTAATTCCTAGAAAAAAACTATTCTGTCTCTAAAAAAACGTTTAGATATTTTGCTAATGAGACCGCTTCATTTTCAACTTTAGTGAGTTCGGCTGGTTGATCTATCCCCGTTAAGGGTATTTCGCGCGTATCCTTTAAGCATAAAAAAAGCTGGCGGCGGGGATTAAGACCATCTTTTACCTTCACTTTAATCGACTTTACGACGTTGCTGGGAAAAACAAGATTTAATTCACGATTTTTACCGGGAAACCCTTTTCTATAGAGGGTTATTTGTTCAGCGTTATAATCATTATAGCCAAAACCGACATCCCACCAAATAGTTAAACAAAGAAAAATACCTAGAATTAAACCTACGGTTCCGTAAAAAGTTAAAATAATCCCTTGTGGAATAAAAGCAATGTTAGTCAAATCGGAGAAAATTAAAAGATTTACAGTAAAATAACTAGATAAACCAGTTAAAAAAAATCCAAGACCACCCATTGTTACGGCGAGGGCCCAGAAAATATTGCTCAATCTTCGCGATCCACTTATATAAGTTCTCATTACAACCTGGTCTTAAAAGTATTTTAACATGTGAGGGTGGCGCCTGGTGCTATAATAATTAGCATTAGCACTTGGGCACCAAGGACATGAAAGCGGAGTGCTTTTGAATTTAGTAGGCACTTCGCTTTTTCTTAAATTATTAGATTAATCGAATACTTTTTAAGCCGAAAAAAAGACCCGCGGCTAAACTAAACATTAATGTCATTAGTAAAACGTAACCGATAAGAGTGTTCATACTGACTATATGTTACAGGATAAATAATTGATAAATATATAATGTATCATATCATAGAAATTATGGATTTTTACCTGTTAAACATCTTATTTTAATCCTTCCAACACACCTTTCCAGATTAAGCCAATAATACGCCCTATAACTGAAGTTAAAAAATACCGCGACCCTCTACCTATTAATAAAAACGCATTATTTGAACGGGCTACAAGAAAATCTTGTAATTCGATATAATTAATTACAAGTAATGGCACATTATTCAAATGTAAAAGTGCTTCGATGCGATTTGTGTAAATGGATCGACGGTAAATTCCGTTCGGACGAACAAGGAAAATATTATACTCATTATTGTACAGGCTTTTGGGACGAGTAACTAACACTCTAATTTGGTTTTGCAGGGCCAATGTATTTTTAAATTGTTCGCTATTCCTTAGGGATAGAAAACCGGACTTATACAATGTTTGTCTAATGTTACCAACACTAGAAAAGTCATTTATAATGATGGCCGTAACACAATTTGTTATACTAATGATTAAATTTTCAAAAAGCGTTAATAGCAATTTAAAATTTGCAGACTTGTAAATTGGGGCGAAAATGGATTTGAAAATTGGTGCTTCTTTATTTAGTAACGCAGAAAAGGGTAAAGCGATAAGAATATCTGTGTCATTAGACATTTCATCAAAATACGGACTTGAAGTTATTGCGTAATAATCCAGCGGAACTTTTGTGCCGCAATATTTGTGTAAAAAGGTCCCTGTACATTCGTGAACAATTTCTAGGAGAATTTTTTTACTTTGGGATATTGAAACAGATTTCTGATGTGCCTTAACAACTTCAAAAAAACTTTTTTCTATAATAAAGGTGACATCTTTAAACAAATCTTGCTTAACCCGAGTCCTTAATAAATCTGTTCCTAACAAAAAATCTGTTTGATTTTCAAGTGAGAAACTGAAGCGGTAATAAATTTCCACAAATAAAAATTCAGACTTTGATGATGAGTTTTTATCTTTTTTTACAATCACATTTGATGAAGTGAGTATAGCGTATTATCAAGTTAATTATTCTCCGAAATTAAATTAGCCGCTTTGTTCGAATTTCGCGCACAAGCGGCTTTATTAGTTAAGGAAGGTTAAAATGAAAGTGAATCCGGAACGAAACGCTGAATTTCAATAATCATTCCAGCGGTTAGACTCATCCATGCTGTCAACAAGACGGGGGCAGTTGAAAGATACTTTAAAAGATCTTTGCTCATAATAATCTATTAATACAATTATATTGGGAGTGAAAACAAGCTTAATTTAACGTGGTGACACGGTAATTTCGCTTTCAGAAACTAGTAGTTGGCCGTTTATTAATTCTTTCCACGCTAGCAAAGGCCACATAAACGATCCAGACATCATTCCAAGCGCAACTGGAACATTAATAATAATTTCGTTTTCATTTGGCTTGTCTGTTTTCTTTGAAAATTGCAGATAACTTCTACCAGCCCATCCTATCCAGCCGGTAATATAGATAAAACCAATACCGGGAATAATAAACTCACCTGCGTGGTCTAGTCGACCGTCTGCAATAAGGTGAGGAAGTCCATCTGTTCCACAAAGCAATCCTTTTTCACCGTATTTTGCAAAGCGAGCTTTTGTTTGATCAATTTGTTGCTCTAAAGCAATATAAGCGGGTGTACCTTCTGTATAATTTGCTAGACGGTTATTTAACTTTTTCACACTACCATCTAAGCGGCGTTTGAATACCGGTGAATCTTTACAAGGGGTTAAACCGCTGACATCGGCCAATGCAGTATTTGGAACTGACGTCAGTACGCTTACGGCTAAAAGCCAATTAAAGAGAGCCTTCATAAAACTTATTATTTTACTGGGTACTTTTATACTAAATTAATATTGTAACATCTCTGCTCTATTAATTTTTGCCTCCTTGGAATTTAATTATTAACAATTTTTTTTGTTTAAATTACTTAGAATAACTCAAATTTTTCTTTTTGAATGGGCGCTAGTTTGTCGCAACAGAATCTATTTTGCCAACTGCAACCTACTTTTAAAGTGTAATATTTTAGATTTTTATCCTTCAGGTTTGGGACGAGACGTATTAAAAAACCAGTAAGGCACAATATTCTGAAATTTTCAGAATGGTAACGATTACGCCCCTGAAACTTTATGGATTCTTAATCGTAATGTCTTATGATTGGGAATGAAATCAATTAGTTACCGAAAAATAAAAATGTATGCTTTTAGACTTTTCAGTAAACTTTATAAAGTACCTTTTACTGGATTAAGTATTATTGTAAAAATACTTTTTTTACATTGTTTATTAATGCGTCTTTTTAGCAAAGTAGAAATCTGATCGACAAATAGATTTTTTAACTTTTTCTGATGATTTTTTTAATAACGCGCTTAAATTCTTCCTGGAAAGCTAATACGGCGCGATTGGCTTTACCCCCAAGCAAAAGTTTCCCACCTTCCTCAACCCCCCAAACTTGAGAATAAGAAAAAAAACTAATATAAATGCTAACAATTAATAAGGCAAAGGAGAAATAGACAATACGTAGACCTGGGTCTTCTTTAATCTGCAGGCCTGTGGTCGTTATAAATTCTGTAAAAGTTAAAGTCTGGTCTAAATTGTGTTTTGTAGGTTGGCCTAATTTAGTATTTGAAATTAGCTCTCCTTTTAGATTGTACAAGTATATATTCCCTGTTAAATCATTTAACAAAATTGTGCATTTATTTAAATCAAACTTACCAACGCTAAATGAGCCGATCCAAAAATTTTGTCCTGATCTGTTAATTTTTTTTAACGGGACCTGGATATTGTTATTTTTGTTGATTTCAACTTTTACCCCTAAAATATCCCAATCAGTTTGATATATGCTTATTCCCTTATATACAAAAGGTTCATTAACAAAAACTGTTTTTCTTTTAATTTCACTACCCTGGTTATCTAAAGCAGATAAATCAGAATAAAATTGATTGACCTTAAAACCATTTGTATAAGTTATCCAAAAATCGTTAACTCTCCAAGCCCCTGACTTTGGAATGTTAGTTAACTTTCCGTATTGAATAAAATTCTGTAGGTGAAATATTTCCCCACGGGGGACAACTTCCTGCACTGTATAACCACTTAACGTACCCGCGCTGCTCCCAATTAATACAAAAAGTATACTAAAATGGACGAGGATTGGACCGACTCGACCCAATAGACCAGAATAAGCGTAATTTTTTTTTCCCTGCCGGAAAACATGGTAATTGTCGTTACGCAAATGGTAGAGTGAAGTGTTCGAAAGATTTATCGGTAAGTAATCCCGAAGTTGTAGATTTTGGAATCGCTCGGGCTTTTGCATAAATTCCCATAAGCGAAATCTCTTCAAAGAAGGAATCTGAGTGGTATAGGTGCAGGCCAAGAGCGAGGCGCCAAAAAAAGCTAGTACAGCTAAAAACCAAAAATTTGTGTAAATTGTATCTAGTTTAAACTGAGTTATAAAACGCCAATCTATAAAACCTAAAATTGGGTTCAAACTAGAATAGTTTTCTTTGTAAAATGTAAGTGGTTGACCTTGCTCAATAAAGGTCCCGATTGATATTACTACGCCAATTATTAGCAAAAGACTAATTGCAAGTTTTAAACTTGCTAATTTTTTGAGCACTTTTGTTGCATAAAATTTCGTTGAAAAAGACATTTAATTTCTACTTGTCAAAACAATAAGGATATACTACTATAAAATAAGAGAAGCAAGTTTGCCGGGATAGCTCAGTCGGTAGAGCAGTGGATTGAAAATCCTCGTGTCTCCAGTTCAAATCTGGATCCTGGCATTTTAGAATAGTGGGGGAGTGAAAAGCGAGCATTCTAGTGCGAATATGCGAAAAGTTTGCCTTAAAAGCTGATTTATATCAAATCATTTTGTACTTTACTTCTAAGTGATGTTACCATATAATCACATTAGCGTTCATTATAACAAGTCTCGGCGATATGGCCAAGTGGTAAGGCAGTGGATTGCAAATCCTCTATCCCCAGTTCGAATCTGGGTGTCGCCTTAGTTTTTAGGGGGTATGGTGGAATGGTAGACACACCAGACTTAAAATCTGTCGGCTTATTAGCCGTGCGAGTTCAAGTCTCGCTACCCCCATTTTAAGGTTTTTATTTTAATTTAGTTTAATGTCTAGGTTCAATGAATTCTTACATCTTAATAAAGATGTCTTATAGTACAATTGTTTGTAAATAATTATTAAATAATTATATTCGCACTATTTTGAATCTTTAATAGGCGATACTTATTTAATAAATATACCGCTTCATCAGCTCCACAGAGTTTGTTTAGTTTTCTAAAATATATAAATATCAACTAAGAAATTTAATTATGTCTCATAATGTAAGAGTTTACGATACTTGTATTGGTTGTACTCAATGTGTTCGGGCTTGTCCGTGTGACGTGCTTGAAATGGTTCCTTGGGACGGCTGTAAAGCTGGACAAATTGCGTCTGCCCCTCGTGCCGAAGATTGTATTGGATGTAAAAGATGTGAGACAGCCTGTCCGACTGACTTTTTAAGTGTAAGGGTATATTTAGGAAGCGAAACGACTCGGAGTTTAGGTTTGTCTTATTAAAACCCAACAAAAACTTCAATCTCTTTAATTTTCAAAAAGAGATTGAAGTTTTACTCTGCGTCCGGGCCATTAAAGATGGTAGATAGAAGTAATAACACCTTCTACTTTTAACAATTTTTTGAAATGTAAAATGCGGACGGAGAGACTCGAACTCTCAAGAGGGTTGCTCGCTAGAACCTAAATCTAGTGCGTCTACCAATTTCGCCACGTCCGCTAACTTAACTGTAATAGTATCAGACTACTTGCTATTTAGCAAGGTAAAAATAATAGGCTGTCCAATTCTGTAACAGCCTATTAAACTGAATATTGGGATTAGTTCACTGTTACCCAATCAACATCCACATTTTCGAGGATGATAGATGAGTTGTAAATTTGAAGAATAATCACAAGAAACACTAAAAATAAACCCATAAAAACCCCCATAACAGGTGTAGTTCCCCAACCGGGGGCAACTTTTCCGTACTCTGCGTTTAGCGGTCTCAAAATTTCCCCTAGTCTCGTTCTTAAGGCCATGATTAAAAGTTAATAGTAATTAAATTGTAAAATACTTAGTTATGAAGCAATATGTAACAATATAATATAAATTATAACCAAAGTTTTAGTTTATATTTTATTTATTCATTCAAAAATCTTTAGTTAATGGAAACCGCAACAATTTTAAGTATTTTTATTTTAGGCCTACTTCTCGGGATTACAGGCTATTCAGTTTATACTGCTTTTGGACCTGTAGCAAAAGAGCTCCGCGACCCATTTGAAGAGCACGAAGATTAAAAAATCTATCAAAAAAATCATTCAGAATTAACGAATGATTTTTTTGATAAACTTTGTGTTTGCACGTGACTTATTTCTTAATAATTCTCGGCGGATCTCTAAAGAAAATTGAAAAGAAAATGACAATTAATGTCCCAATTAGTAAAAATGTATATACTAACGCTTCCATTTTAAACCTACTTTTTTAAAAAATAATTCGTTTCTTAGCGTGTTTAAACAATACCTTGTTTTTTAGTAGACTTATCACCAAGTTTTTGGAAGGCACCAAATTCAACCTGTTCTAAAACCTCTGCTCCAATACCTGCAAAAACGTCTCTAAATAAAGTACGGCCGCCGTGCCACAGGTGACCTAGGAAAAATAGAAGTGCGAAATTTGCATGACCAAAAGTATACCAACCACGTGGACTACTTCTGAATACACCATCCGATTCTAAAGTTGTTCGATCGAATTCAAAGACTTCACCTAATTGTGACTTTCTCGCATACTTCTTCACGGTAGGTGCGTCAGTAAACACTTGCCCATTCAGTTTACCGCCATAAAAATTACAACTAACGCCAACTTGTTCAATACTGTACTTAGATTCCGCGCGACGGAATGGGATGTCCGCACGAACAATACCATCTTTGTCGACAAGAATAACCGGGAATGTCTCAAAGAACGCTGGCATGCGGCGAACTGTTAATTCACGCCCTTCTTTATCCTGGAAAACTGGATGCCCTAACCAAGCTTCCGCGATACCGTCACCTTTGTTCATCGGACCCGCACGGAATAAACCACCTTTCGCTGGATTGTTTCCGATGTAATCATAAAAAGCTAATTTGTCTGGAATTCGAGACCAAGCTTGGCTCAGTGATAATCCTTCACTAAGCGAAGTTTCTACACGTCTCTCAATTTCTTGTTGAAAATAACCACTATCCCATTGGTAACGAGTAGGTCCAAATAATTCAACAGGTGTTGTAGCTGCACCGTACCACATTGTGCCCGAAGTAATGAAAGCTGCAAAAAAAACTGCTGCGATACTACTTGAAAGAACTGTTTCGATGTTACCCATACGAAGAGCTCGATATAGTCTTTGTGGCGGACGAATTGTTAAGTGGAAGACACCAGCCAATAATCCTAAAATACCTGCTGCAATATGATGTGAGGCTATACCACCGGGGTTAAATGGATTAAATCCTTCAGCTCCCCAAGCTGGCGCAACCGCTTGCACGCGGCCTGTAACACCATAAGCATCAGACACCCAGATTCCTGGACCAAACGTACCCGTTACGTGGAAAGCCCCAAAGCCGAAGCAAAGTAGACTTGATAAAAATAGGTGAATTCCAAAAATTTTGGGAAGATCTAAGGCTGGTTCACCCGTACGTGGATCTCTAAATAGCTCTAAGTCCCAATATACCCAATGCCAAATAGCAGCTAGGAAACATAAACCTGATAAAACAATGTGAGTTAATGCAACACCTTCAAAACTCCAAATGCCTGGGTTCGAGACACTCTCACCTGTTATACTCCAACCACCCCACGAATCTGTTACCCCTAGACGAGCCATAAATGGCATTACAAACATCCCTTGTCTCCACATTGGATTTAGAACTGGGTCTGATGGGTCAAAAACTGCAAGCTCGTACAAAGCCATTGAGCCAGCCCAGCCAGCTACTAACGCCGTATGCATTAAGTGAACTGCAATTAGTCGTCCCGGGTCATTTAAAACTACTGTATGAACACGATACCAAGGTAGTGCCATTAACCTTTTCCTCCTTTAGAAAAATTATTAACTTTCTTACAAGTAAATAAATTACGTAAGTAATATAACTATACGAAATTATACAATGGAATGAGTATTTTTTTACTTTAAATAAAAACAATTAAAATTTAGTTGTCAAATAGGTAACAATTTAGTAGTATAGTATTGTTAGTGCTATAAATTGAAAGCGGGTGTAGCTCAGGGGTAGAGCGCAACCTTGCCAAGGTTGATGTCGCGCGTTCGAATCGCGTCACCCGCTATTAAAGTTTTTTGTTGGATAAAGGTTTTGTTAATTTTTCTATTTGTTAGATTTTTAGTAATGGTAACAAAGATTTTAATTTTAACAAACACCAAAGGCCTTTTAGTTGAAAAAACCAGAGCAATAAAGTAGGTTTAATCCAGGGGCTGGACAAACAGTGTATAATATACATATAATACTGTTAAATCAATTTTCCTCAGTAGCTCAGGGGTAGAGCGGTCGGCTGTTAACCGGTTTGTCGTAGGTTCAAATCCTACCTGGGGAGTTTAGTGCCGTCTGTTAGTAATTAGTTGTTTCTTGATTTTTAAATTTTATTACTCCGCTTAATTTATAATTGGTATATTGACCTTTAATAAAAAGTTATGTTTTGCAAAAAAATCAGATTTACAAAAATAAATCTGATTTTTTGATCTTCAGTGAGTCTGTTTATGCAGGAACAGCATTAAAAATGCCTGTTAATACCACGAGTGCTGACCATAATCCAGCGCCACTCCAAATAACGCCTTGAGATTTTTCCCATTCACCAGGCGTCGCGAGAATAACAGGAACCGCAACAAGCATAGCGAAGGATACAATTATAAGAAGAACAACGAATAATGGGAGAATTCCAATCACGGTACTTTTTCTCGTTTTTAAATTTAATTTCTAAACCAATTATACAACACAACTATTATTTTTTATTAATTCCATAGGTTGATATTTTTGAGGTCGGTTAAATCATCTTTCAGGCATTATATAAATCTTAGTCAAATTTTTTTAGCCCTGTTTTCTAAAAAATTTTAATTTCAGCATTTTTAAATATAAAACAATTTGAATTAATATTACTTTTTTATTTTGTATTTCGTTAGTCTTATCTTTATAATTTGCAAATTTTCCTTACTGTAAATTTTTTGTTTCAAGTGTTTACAATTTTTTTTTAACCTTTTTCTTACATATCCACCAATATTTTGTAATTAAAAACCCTTGATTATTTTCTATTCTGCTTACGACATATTCTATAATGTTATAAAGTTCAGTATTTCTAATAAACTTTTTAATCAAATGGATGTAAACCTTTTATTATCTGCTCTACCTGAGCCGTATACAGCATTTCGACCAATTGTTGACGTAATGCCAGCTATTCCAGTATTCTTTCTATTATTAGCATTTGTTTGGCAAGCATCAGTTGGTTTTAGATAATTAGATTTAAAATAGCTACATAAATGTACTATTTTATCTTTCTGGCCAAAACTTAAAAAGTGGCAGGCTAAAACTTTAACAAACTCAAGTATTGTTGAAGTTTCGAAATTTTGTCGGTCAATATACATAAAAGTTCTTGTTAAAAGATTTTAATTATGGTTGATACAACTGCAAAAACCGGATTTATTTCTCAAATTATTGGTCCAGTGGTGGACGTTGAGTTTCCAAACGGTGAGTTGCCAAAAATTTATAACGCAATTGTTATTGGTGAAGGAGAAAGTAGCGTTACTTGTGAAGTTCAACAACTTTTAGGCGGTAACAAAGTACGTGCTGTGTCAATGACGTCAACAGATGGTTTAAAACGGGGCGCAAGTGTCGTAAACACAGGCAAGTCAATTACTGTACCTGTAGGAGTCCCTACTCTCGGACGTATTTTTAACGTGTTAGGTGAACCAGTTGACGAACTTGGTCCTTGTGAAGCTAGTTCTGGCCTGCCTATTCATCGTGCAGCTCCTGCGTTTGTTGATTTAGACACAAAACCTTCTGTATTCGAGACAGGAATTAAGGTTGTAGATCTTCTAGCACCTTATAAGCGTGGTGGTAAGATTGGTTTATTTGGTGGTGCAGGTGTAGGTAAAACTGTACTTATCATGGAATTAATCAATAACATTGCACGTGCCCATGGTGGTGTATCTGTTTTTGGTGGTGTAGGGGAACGTACACGTGAAGGTAATGACCTTTACGCAGAAATGAAAGAATCTGGTGTAATCGATGAGAAAAAGTTAGAAAATTCAAAGGTGGCACTAGTTTACGGGCAAATGAATGAACCACCAGGTGCTCGTATGCGAGTTGGCCTTACAGCTTTAACAATGGCGGAATATTTCCGTGACATAAACAAGCAAGATGTCTTATTATTTATTGATAATATATTCCGTTTTGTACAGGCTGGTGCAGAGGTGTCTGCATTACTGGGTCGTATGCCATCTGCGGTTGGTTACCAACCAACGCTGGCTACAGAAATGGGTGTTCTACAAGAACGTATTACATCAACTACTGAAGGTTCAATTACATCGATTCAAGCTGTATACGTACCTGCAGATGATTTAACAGATCCAGCTCCTGCCACAACATTTGCTCACTTAGATGCCACAACTGTACTATCGCGTGGTTTAGCGTCAAAAGGTATCTATCCAGCAGTGGATCCATTAGACTCAACATCTACAATGCTTCAACCGGAAATTGTAGGGTCAGAGCACTATGCGACAGCTCAACGAATTAAAGAAACACTGCAACGTTATAAAGAACTACAAGATATTATTGCAATTTTAGGTTTAGACGAGCTTTCTGAAGAAGACCGTTTAACTGTTGCACGTGCCCGCAAAGTTGAACGTTTCTTATCTCAGCCATTTTTTGTTGCTGAAGTATTCACAGGTTCACCTGGTAAATATGTGTCTTTAGCGGATAGTATTGATGGTTTCAACCGACTTTTAGACGGTGAATTTGATGATTTACCTGAACAGTCATTCTACTTAGTAGGAGACATTAAAGAAGCAGTTGAAAAAGCTGCGAAAATTAACGCTAAATCTAAATAGATAATATGAGCTTGAATGTTCGTGTAATTACACCAGATCGCATAGTTTGGGACGCCGGTACTGAAGAACTAATTCTTCCTAGTAGTACAGGACAGTTAGGTATTCTAACTGGCCACGCCCCTCTATTAACCGCATTAGATATTGGGGTTATGCGTTTAAAGTCTGGTGACAACTGGATTTCTTTCGTTTTAATGGAAGGTTTCGCAGAGGTGGATAATAATAATATCACAGTTCTTTGTAATGGTGCTGAAGAAGGAGCATCAATTGATTCCAAAGCTGCGCAAGCCGCTTTAGAGAAGGTGATGCTAGCAGTAGATGAGGCCACAACAAAGAAAGAAAAAATTGAAGCTACACTTGCATTACGTAAAGCGAAAGCGCGCATGCAAGCAGTAGCCTAATTCTAAGCCTGTATCGGAACCGCATTACTAAACCTTTAATTAACATTTTTACACTAAAGATACATAGCGTAACTAAAACCGTTACGCGATGTATCTTTTGTCGTATCCAAAATTTTACAACGGGTAGAATCCCAAAACAATTTCGTGGACTGATGAACGATGCGGCCGTATTTAGTACCATATTTGAGTTGAACTCTTTAGAAATTTAGTTTTTATTGTAGCATAGAAACTAAAATAATTTTCTAGTAGGTAGTAGAACTAATATGTACAGCTGTCCTCCTAAGTTAACCGCTAAAATAGCGGCTATTAGATGGCTTTTCTCTAACGCACTTAAACTTCTACTCTCCTTTGAGAGTCCATTTCGATTTAGTACTTATAAGTTAGCTACAAATAACATTCGCATTTTCATTGATGCCAGATCCGACTACTTCCGTTAGGCTTCTTGAAAAACTTTAAATTTCTCTCCAGTTAAAACGCGGACTTTTCCACTACTGTCTACATCAACAACCGCTGTATCTCCTGATTTAATTTGACCGGATAATACTTTAGTGGATAAACTATCTTCCAGTAAACGCATCACGGCACGACGCAAAGGACGAGCTCCGTAAGCAGGATTGTAACCTTCATCAATTAGACGTTCTTTAAAGCGATCTGTTACTTCCAACTGGATGCCTTTAGTTGCAATTCTTTCAAACACTTCTTTTAACATAATTTCAGCAATTTCGCCAACTTCAGATTTTGTTAATTGCCTAAATACAATAATTTCATCTAAACGGTTTAAGAACTCTGGTCTAAAAAATTGTTTTAATTCTTCGTTAACTAATAATTTAATACGATTATATGCTGAATTGTCTTGGTCAAAGCCTGCTAACTCGAACCCTAAGCCGCCGCCGCCTTTTTCGATTACTTTTGAACCGATGTTTGAAGTCATAATGAGAAGTGTATTTTTGAAATCGATTGTTCGACCTTTAGAATCAGTTAATCGGCCATCTTCAAAAATCTGCAGCATTAAGTTAAAAACATCTGGGTGGGCCTTCTCAACCTCATCAAACAATACAACCGTGTATGGTCGTCGACGTACCGCTTCTGTTAATTGGCCCCCTTCGTTATATCCTACATATCCTGGAGGTGATCCGATTAATTTCGAAACTGTATGTCTTTCCATAAACTCTGACATATCTAATCTTACCATGGCATCTTCTGAACCAAAAAAGTAAGCTGCTAAAGCTTTTGTCAGTTCTGTCTTTCCTACTCCTGTAGGACCAGAAAATAAAAAACTAGCAATTGGTCGGTTTGGGTTCTTTAATCCAACGCGGGCTCGTCTGATAGCTTTCGAAACAGCCACAACCGCTTCATCTTGTCCAATAATTCGACTGTGAAGTGTTTCTTCCATTTGAAGTAGTTTTTCAGACTCACTCTTTGTTAATTTACTAACAGGAATGCTTGTCCACGCTGCAACAATTTGTGCAATATCTTCTTCCGTCACTATTGGCGTTGCTACAATCTTTCCTAAAGGATCTCTTGAAACTTGGATAACAGCGTTAATTTGTGCTTTAATTTCCATTTCGCGTTCGCGCAATTCACCCGCCTTTTCGAACTCCTGTCCACGAACAGCTTCCTCTTTTGATTTTAAAAGGGCTCTTAATTCTTGGTCTAATTCTTTTGCTGCTGGAGGTAGTTGAGAATTTAATAATCGGACACGTGAGCCGGCTTCATCAATTAGATCAATTGCCTTATCGGGTAAGAAACGGTCTGCGATATATTGGTCCGCAAATTTTGCTGCTGCCGCTAATGCTTCGTCTGAAATGACAAGTTTATGATGCCGCTCGTATCGATCGCGTAAACCATATAAAATTTCGATAGTTTCTTCAACCGTTGGTTCGCCAACCATAACGGGCTGAAAACGTCGCTCTAACGCTGCATCTTTTTCAATATGCTTACGATACTCTTCAATTGTTGTAGCTCCAATACATTGAAGTTCTCCTCGCGATAATGCTGGTTTTAAGATATTTGCTGCATCAATGGCACCTTCTGCGGCGCCAGCGCCTATCAAAGTATGAACTTCATCAATAACTAAAATAATATTATTGGCTACACGAACCTCATCCATAATTTTTTTCAGCCGTTCTTCAAACTCGCCCCTATATTTAGTTCCAGCAATTAATAAGCCGATGTCTAAAGCAACAACTAGCTTATCTTCTAACGTATCTGGTATATCATTATTTGTTATCCGTTGGGCTAAACCTTCTGCCACGGCAGTTTTACCAACACCAGGTTCACCAATTAGTACTGGATTATTTTTAGTTCGACGTCCAAGGATTTGAATAACACGCTCAATTTCTTTGTTCCGCCCAACAACCGGGTCCAGGCGACCATCCGCTGCTTTTTTTGTTAAATCAGTACCAAATTCATCCAATGTGGGTGTTTTACTACGGCTTGAACTGCTACTTGAAAATGTTTCGGCAGATTCGCCAAGTGATCGAATAACTTGACTACGAATCGTCGACAAATTAACACCTAAATTTTCAAGCACACGGGCAGCGACTCCTTCTCCTTCACGAATTAAGCCTAATAATAGGTGTTCAGTCCCGATATAATTGTGGCCAAGTTGCCGGGCTTCTTCTAATGACAACTCAAGAATTCGCTTGGCTCTAGGAGTAAAAGGGATTTCGACAGCTACAAAACCGGAGCCACGACCAATAATTTTCTCTACTTCCATACGCGCATCCTTTAACGTTACGCCCATTGATTTAAGTATCTTTGGTCCCACTCCAGTTCCCTCGCCAATTAATCCTAGCAAAATTTGTTCAGTGCCCACAAAATTATGCCCCAAGCGTCTAGCTTCTTCTTGGGCTAACATAATTACTTTAATAGCCTTTTCTGTGAAGCGCTCAAACATACATTTTTTTTATCCATCGGGCTCTTATAATAAAATGTGAATTATAAACATATTGCCTATATATACTGTTTATACTGTCACTTAGACTCTATCATATCCAGCCATTATACGCCATCGAATGGCATAAGCCAGCCCTTATATTTCAAATAAAAAAACGGGGGCGTAAGAGTAAAAAAAATAGTTACTCGTTAGCAATTTACAATATTTATTCATATATTTCTTACAAACGATAGTATAATTTATTTAATAAGGTAAATATTAATTTATATCATTTTTTATATGATCAACTGGAACATTATTGCTCAACTTACGAGCCTTGCATTAGTTCTTCTTTCAGGACCAGCTATTATCTTCTTGCTTTATTTTAAGCGTGGCAATCTGTAATTAAGATTTTTGACATTTGAGTAAATGGAGTAGTGTGTAATTACAACCTATACTCTATTTACTTAGAGGGTTATTGTGGCGAAAGGATTTAATCTTTCTCTAACTTGACACGTATTAAGTGTAGTTGCTAATCTGATAGTATTACTTTTTTAATAAAAAATAATTATGGCGCACAAAAAAGGGGCGGGCAGTACAAAAAACGGTCGTGATTCGAATTCAAAAAGATTAGGTGTTAAAGTTTATGGAAACCAAGCCATAAAAGCGGGTGGAATAATTGTTAGACAACGTGGTCTAACCTTTAAGCCCGGAGCGAATGTGAAAGTTGGAAAAGACTATACTTTATTCGCAACGAAAGCGGGTACCGTTAAGTTTGAAAAAGTGAAGTCAACTTTATTTGTTTCGCTGGCTGCAAACTAGTAGAGAATAAAGTCCTATTCTTATTATTCGCATATAAATAAGGGATTAAAGAGAATTGAGGTAAGGGCCGTTTGACTAAAAGTCTAGTATTTGATATTCTTATGTTAGCTTTTAGAAAATTTGGCGCGCTCTTAGTTCAGTTGGTAGAACGTAGGTTTCCAAAACCTGATGTCGAGGGTTCAAGTCCTTCAGGGCGTGGTTTTGCTTTTATTACGAAATATTGCAGTGGAGAGGTGGCTGAGTGGTTGAAAGCTTCAGATTGCTAATCTGATGTACGCTTTAGCGCGTACCGTGGGTTCGAATCCCATCCTCTCCTTTAAGTAAACTTTTTATGCTTGGGCTGAATAATAGCAGTTAAATTTGGTTAGTTAAAACAATGACAGTAAGGCAAATGTTTATCTTCCATGCGTAACCTTTAATATTACATAACTTCAGAACCAATAATAAAACGAGCGAAAATCCATGTAAGCATTCAAACGATCCGAGCGAAAAGTTCATAAAATATGGTTACAGGTTAAAAAAAAACAGCCTATATAAACTGATTTAAACTAAACAAATTGTTAAAAAGTTATCTACTATGCATCATTTAATTTAATCCAACGGTACTAGAATTTACAAAGCATTGACCGAATTCTTTTGGGGATCACTTTTTTTGTTGCCAGTTTGTTTAAAATATTGTTATTTATTACCTCACGCATGTTTATATATTTTAATCAGAGCAACTCCACAAATTAAAACGACTTCCCGAAACAAAACATAATATTACAATACAAGCTAGCTAATGGTATAATTGAACTTAGTATAAAACAGGATAAAAAATTATGGATATATTAAGTTTAGGATGGTCGTCTCTTATGGTTATGTTTAGCTTTTCTTTAGCTTTAGTTGTTTGGGGAAGAAATGGCTTCTAAAAATACGGCAACGTAACCAAAGAATTCTTGTACATTTAAATAGTCTAAAATAAATACAAAAAAATATAATGAGTAAAGAAATTTTTACTGTTGCAGGTGTTATGTGGGCTTTAACTTTAACAGGTTTAAGTGTTGGGTTTGGTCTTTTAAAAATTCAGGGCGAATAGCTTTTGCCTTAAATATTACATTAGACAAAAACAAAGATATATGAACATATATGAGAATATATGGCTTTTAAACAGCCTGCTTATTATAATACTGGTTCTCTCGACGGATCCTAAAAGTTCAACAAGTAGTATTGGAGATACGTCTATCTCGTTTATGTTCTCTAGTATTACTGAAAGCCAGAAGTTTGTGCGAAACTTTTCTTGGTTTTTAGTTGTTTCATTTTATTCCCTAACAATTTGGATTAATTGTTCCAATTAAAATAGTAAGCCGTCTATATCCTAAACAGGCGAATGCTAAATACGATTCGCCTGATTTTTTTGAGCTACGCGAAGAAGGTAATATTATTTAAAAGCGCATACGCTACACTAGCTCCACCTAGAGCACCGATGGTGAAACCACCGGTAAAATTACGCCAACCCTTTGAAGACTCTAAACTCTCCCCTACGCCATTATCTTGAAATGAAGCTAGTCCATAGATTGTTAGCGCAAGAGTTAAAATTATAATTAAGCCGAAGGCTGAAAAAAGACCTACTAATAATGCATTCGGCGAGTTACGAAGTGGCCCTAAGATATAAAATGGCCCAACCAAAAAGTACCCGTGCGCCATCCCAACTTCCAGCCCTCGTAGCAGAGGAGATACACCTTTCCTATAAATTGGTAGGTTACCTAAGTATAACTTTGTAGCTGTTGAAGTTGTTACTGGCGTAGACAAGTTGCCAACAAAAGGGTCATTATTAAATGGTTTAACAAATTCGCTCATTAACATTTGTAAAATTAACTTATATGTTAAATTATAGCTCGAATTCCCAAGTATGTTTTGTAAAATAAGTAAAATACTTTTCTTTTAAAAAATGTTAAAAAAAAAAATATTGGTAAATGGCTGCCTGTACGAATACGTAGACTCGATGTCGGCTTACGATTTGCTAGTTTATTTAGGTTTTAATACTAAACTTATTTTAATCGACTACAATGGGTCTATTCTTCAAAAAGAACAATGGAGTCAAGTCTTCCTAGAAAATGATGATTGCCTAGAAATTATAACACTTGCGGGTGGTGGATAGGATTCCAGAAATCTAAACTTTTTTAGAGAAGATTATGCAAAGATCATCGGATCTTGACTACCACAATTAAAAAATTCACAACTACTACTCTTGAATCGGGATGACAGGATTTGAACCTGCGACACCCTGCTCCCAAGGCAGGTGCGCTACCAAGCTGCGCTACATCCCGTAACTAGATTATATTTTATATTTTAGTATAAACTTATATTTTGCACAACCCATTAGGCGATATTTATCGAGCACCGAAATCAAATAATAATCTTCAAACTAAAAATCTATTTAGTTTGAAGATTATTACTTAAATTTACTTTACAAAAGATACAAAATTATATTTTGCTTCTTAACTGAACTTTCCGGTTGTTGAAGCAATTACGAATGGAGCATAAGTAAAAATATAACCGATAGTAAAATGAGCTAAGCCGACTAATCTTGCTTGAACAATCGAAAGGGCCACTGGTTTATCCCTCCACTTAACTAAGTTAGCAATTGGCGTACGTTCGTGAGCCCAAACTAAAGTCTCAATAAGCTCTTGCCAATAACCACGCCACGAAATTAAAAACATAAAACCTGTAGCCCAAACTAAGTGTCCAAATAAGAACATCCAAGCCCAAACCGCTTGTGCATTCATTCCGAATGGATTATATCCATTAATTAATGGCGATGAGTTTAACCAAAGGTAATCACGGAGCCAACCCATGATATAAGTTGATGATTCGTTAAATGCAGCGGCATTGCCACCCCAAATCGTCATATGCTTCCAATGCCAGTAGAATGTCACCCATCCGATAGTGTTTAACATCCAGAACATTGCAAGATAAAAAGCATCCCAAGCAGAAATATCACATGTTCCTCCTCGTCCCGGGCCATCACAAGGAAAACTATAACCAAAATCTTTTTTATCAGGCATTAGCTTTGAACCGCGAGCGTCTAACGCACCCTTAACAAGAATTAGAGTTGTCGTATGTAAACCAAGTGCGATTGCATGGTGAACTAAAAAATCACCAGGACCAATTGTAAGGAAAAGTGAATTTTTACCACTATTTATAGCTTCCATCCATCCAGGTAACCAAATCTTACTACCTGCTACACTTGCTGCGCTTGTTGACGAAGAAAGCAACACATCGAAACCGTATAATGCTTTACCAGAAGCAGCTTGAATAAATTGTGCAAATACCGGTTCAAATAAAATTTGTTTCTCAGGGGTACCAAATGCCACACAAACATCATTATGAATGTATAAGCCAAGAGTGTGAAAACCTAAAAATAAAGATACCCAGCTTAAATGAGAAATAATTGCTTCTTTATGTTGAAGCATCCTAGCCAGAACGTTATCCTTGTTCACCTCTGGATCATAGTCACGAACAAAAAATATGGCACCATGTGCAAATGCACCAACCATCAGGAAACCGGCAATATATTGGTGGTGGGTATAGAGTGCTGCCTGAGTTACGTAATCTTTAGCCATGAATGCATACGACGGTAATGCATACATATGCTGAGCAACTAATGATGTCGCTACACCCAGCGAAGCTAAGGCTAAACCTAGCTGCATGTGAAGACTCTCTGTAACTGTTTCAAACAGGCCTCGATGACCTGCACCTAGACGTCCTTTTGGCGGTACATGTGCATCTAGAATTTCTTTCATACTATGACCAATACCCCAATTTGTGCGGTACATATGTCCCGCAAAAATGAACACGACAGCAATAGCTAAATGGTGATGAGCAATATCAGTCAACCACATTGACTGTGTTTGTGGATGAAATCCGCCCAAAAATGTTAGAATTGCTGTTCCTGCACCTTCACTTGTTCCAAAAATATGCTGTGCAGTGTCTGGATTTTCAGCGTACAGTCCCCAATTACCTGTAAAAAAAGGTGCTAAACCTTCGGGGTGAGGTAACGTCGACGTAAAGTTATTCCAACGAATATGTTCGCCACGAGATTCTGGTATAGCGACATGAATTAAATGGCCAGCCCATGCAAGCGAGCTAACACCAAACAGGCCTGATAAATGATGGTTTAAACGCGATTCGTTATTTTTAAACCACGCAATCCCTGGGCGAAATTTAGGCTGAAGATGCAGCCAACCTGCAAACAACAGTGCTGTCGATAAAACTAGTAAACCAAGAGCTCCAAAATAAAGGTCTTCGTTTGTTCGCATACCAATCGTGTACCACCAGTGATAAACACCTGATGTCGCTATATTAACTGGGTAAGATACACCCCCTCGTGTAAAGGCTTTAATAGCTGATTGACCGAAGTGGGGATCCCAGATAGCATGTGCGATTGGCTTAACCTTCAGCGGATTTAAAACCCACTGCTGGAAGTTACCCTGCCATGCAACATGAAATAAGTTGCCGGAAGTCCATAAAAAGATGATAGCAAGATGGCCGAAATGGGAAGCAAAAATCTTTTGGTAAAGATTTTCTTCAGTCATACCATCATGACTCTCAAGGTCGTGAGCAGTTGCAATACCGTACCAAATTCTTCTAGTCGCGGGATCTTGCGCAAGTGCCTGACTAAACTTAGGAAATTTAGTAGCCATAAATTATTAATTATCCTCTCTTATATTAATTTAACCTACTGAGATAATTCTTGCTAGGAAGAATGACCAAGTAGTACCAATGCCACCTAAAAGATAGTGGGCTAGTCCAACTGCACGTCCTTGTGTAATACTTAAGGCACGTGGCTGGATAGCTGGAGCCAGCTTAAGCTTATTGTGAGCCCAAACAATTGACTCGATTAGTTCTTGCCAATAGCCACGACCACTAAACAGAAACATTAAACTGAATGCCCAAATAAAGTGCGCACCTAGGAAAATAAGTCCATAAGCCGATAGAGCTGATCCATAAGATTGAATTACTTGCGATGCCTGAGACCAAAGGAAATCACGTAACCAACCGTTAATTGTTAGAGCACTATTAGCGAAATTTCCTCCTGTAACGTGCGAGATTTTACCAGCGCTAGAAACAGTTCCCCAAACATCCGATTGCATTTTCCAACTAAAATGGAAAATAACAACAGAAATACAATTATACATCCAAAATAAGCCTAAGAAAACGTGATCCCAAGCAGATACTTGACAAGTACCGCCACGACCGGGGCCGTCACAAGGAAAACGGAACCCTAAATTTGCCTTATCTGGAATTAAACGAGAACTGCGGGCGAATAAAACACCTTTTAGTAAGATTAATACTGTAACATGAATTGTAAATGCGTGAATATGGTGAACCAGAAAATCGGCTGTACCTAATTTAATTGGCATCATCGCAATTTTACCGTTAACAGCAATAACATCACCACCAAAAGCATAACTAGAAGTAGCTAGAGCATTAGGAGCAGTATTTCCAGGAGCTAATGTATGTAACGACTGTACCCATTTAGCAAAAATTGGCTGTAACTGAATTGCCTTATCCGAGAACATATCTTGCGGACGACCAAGTGCTCGCATTGTATCATTGTGAATGTACAGTCCAAAACTATGCGTCCCCAGAAAAATACAAACCCAGTTTAAATGTGAAATAATCGCATCGCGATGACGTAAAACACGATCAAGGAGATTATTATACGATTGAACTGGACTATAATCACGCACCATAAAAATAGCACCGTGTGCTGCAGCTCCACAAACACAAAATCCGCCAATCCACATATGATGTGTGAATAACGATAATTGAGTGGGGTAATCAACGCCAATGTAAGGATAAGGTGGCATTGCGTACATATGGTGAGCCACAATGATACTAAGTGAACCAAGCATTGCCAAGTTAATTGCTAACTGCGCATGCCAAGACGTTGTAAGAATCTCGTAAAGACCCTTGTGCCCTTCACCGGTTAACGGGCCTTTGTGTGCCTCTAAAATTTCTTTCATACTGTGACCAATACCCCAATTTGTACGGTACATGTGGCCTGCGAAAATAAATAATACAGCTAAAGCTAGATGATGGTGCGCTGTATCACTTAGCCATAAACTTCCAGTAATTGGGTTTAATCCGCCTTTGAAAGTAAGAAAATCTGAGTACTCGCTCCAGTTTAAAGTAAAGAAAGGGACTAAACCTTTCTTAAAACTTGGATAAAGCTGTGCCATTAAGTCCTGATTAAACAATAACTCATGAGGCAGTGGAATTTCTTGCGGAGCAACTCCAGCATCCAAAAGTTTGTTTATCGGTAGACTGATGTGAATTTGGTGCCCCGACCAAGACAAACAACCAAGTCCTAATAAACCTGCTAAATGATGATTCATCATCGACTCAACATTTTGAAACCATTCTAATTTTGGCGCTGCTTTATGATAATGAAACCAACCGGCAAAAACCATAAGCGCAGACATTACTAATCCACCCATTGCTGTCCAATACAGCTCAGTTTCATTTGTAATACCAGATGCGCGCCACATTTGGAAAACGCCTGATGTAATTTGAACACCTGAGAAGCCACCACCGACATCACCATTAAGGATTTCCTGACCAACAATTGGCCATACAACTTGTGCACTTGGCTTGATAGTTGTTGGGTTTAATAACCATGCGGAATAATTCGAAAACCTTGCACCATGAAAATATGCCTGGCTAACCCATAAAAAGATAATGGCTAGTTGACCAAAATGCGCACTGAAAATTTTTCTAGAAATATCTTCAAGTGAACTCGTTTGGCTATCAAAATCGTGTGCATCTGCGTGTAAATTCCAAATCCAAGTAGTAGTTTTTGGACCCTTAGCTAAGGTACGAGAAAAATGTCCTGGTTGCGCCCACTTTTCAAATGAAGTTGCAACTGGATCTTTGTCTACAATAACTCGTACTTTGCTAGCTTCTAGTTCTTTAGAGCCAACTTTCATTTTTTTACTCTCCTTTTCTGAGACTTATAAACAAGAAATTTTTCTTCATTAGAAAATTTCTAAATATATATTTTATTTATACTATAACCTATCGAAGATGGTTTAAAAACGTTTTTTAAAAATTAATATTTAAAATTTGGTTAAATGAAATAAACATAAACAGTTCTTCGACTAAAAAGCTGCAAAACAATTAAACTGATACACGCACTAGCAAATAGTATGCACCCGAATAAAATCTATTCAGGTGCACTCGAAAATCAGCAATTGCCGCATTCTTAGAAGAATCCTAGAGTTAAAGCTTGCGTAATCGGAAGTGTAGCACCAATACCTAGCCAGAAAGCCGCAAATGTTCCGAAAATAAACACTAGTGAAGCTACAGGGCGTCGGAAAGGGTTTTGAAATTTATTTACATTTTCGATGAACGGAACTGTAATAAGGCCAATAGGAACAGCAGCCATTGACAACACGCCTAATAATTTGTTCGGGATAACCCGAAGTAGATTAAATGTCGGAAAAAAGTACCATTCAGGAAGAATTTCTAATGGTGTTGCAAATGGATCCGCTTTTTCACCAAGTGGTGTAGGTTCAAGAACACCTAGACCAATACAGCAAGCAATTGTTCCTAAAATACAAACAGGGAAAATGTACAGTAAGTCATTCGGCCAAGCTGGTTCACCATAATAATTGTGCCCCATACCTTTCGCAAGTTTAGCGCGAAGTTTAGGGTCAGCTAAATCTGGTTTTTTTAAAATAGACATAAATTGTATTTGTTTACATAAAATATAGTCAAGTAGTAGCTTACAGTAAAATTCAATTTTACTAATTTCGTAGCAACTAATTATAAAGGACCTGAGATACCTTGCTTACGAATCATTACAAAGTGAGTTAGCATTAAAACAGCTGCTACAACTGGCAATACAAATGTATGCGCGCTGTAAAACCGAGTTAAAGTTGACTGGCCTACACTAACACCGCCACGCAGGACTTGCACAATTAATCCGCCGACAACTGGAATTGCGTCTGGTACTCCAGTTACAATTTTACATGCCCAGTATCCAACTTGATCCCAAGGTAACGAATAACCCGTTACACCAAAAGAAACCGTTACAGATGCAAGTAATACACCGGTAACCCAAGTTAATTCACGGGGTTTTTTGAAGCCGCCTGTAAGGTAAACACGACATACATGAAGAATCATGTTTAAAACCATCATACTTGCTGACCAACGGTGAACAGATCTAATTAACCAACCGAAGTTTACTTCTGTCATAAGGTATTCTACCGAAGCAAAAGCTTCAGTAACTGTTGGACGGTAATAAAAAGTCATTGCAAAACCTGTAGCAACCTGTACAATAAAACAAGTTAAAGTAATTCCGCCTAAGCAGTAAAAAATGTTTACGTGAGGTGGTACATATTTACTTGTAATATCATCTGCAATAGCTTGGATCTCAAGTCGCTCTTGGAACCAGTCATATACACTACTCATAATCTTTTCTAGTATGCTATATTCAAAACACGGTTAAGCAAGCTATGGTAATTTACATTCTACATTAATTATACTAGAAAATCTAAAACTTAGACATTGTGTTATTTTCCCAAGAGGCCCCCCTCTAAGTATCGTCACCGCTGTAATCTTTCACTATCGAGTTCGAAATGGATCGATGTGGATCTACTACGCTATAAAATGTCTAAGTCA
>Ga0102938_10000062_pt1 | contig 58630 bp, 45 predicted proteins | sample SalPonR2_B_D2_MG_FD_84516 | JGI IMG/M metagenome (GOLD analysis project Ga0102938, IMG submission 84516) | Salt pond soil microbial communities from South San Francisco under conditions of wetland restoration - Salt Pond MetaG R2_B_D2_MG | ecosystem: Environmental > Aquatic > Marine >...
GCGCGCCAAAGCGACCGTGTTGCAAAGCCCACACGTGGGCGAAGGGATCGTCCACTTCCTGGAAACCGAACGTTGCGACTTGGTTGTGATTGGCGAAACGCCCCGCAATCTACTCGGCCGCGTCTTGCTAGGCAGCGTGTCGCTGTTCGTGCTCCGGCACGCCCCGTGCAGCGTATGGGTCACTCGCAATCGCTCGATTCACGCGGTGAAGAAACAGCGAACCGAAGTGGAACGTCGCGAATCGGCCCTCCCAACGGACAGCTAGAGGAACTTCCGGTGCCTACCTCCCCAACCAGCCAGCAGCATAGCAGCGCGTTGCGAGACGCCTTGTCCGATCCAGCGGCCTACCCGCACTTGGCCGACGCAGGCCACGAAGCTTCGGTTGCCGTTCACGAGACGCATATTTCATGGGTTTTTCTCGCCGGCCGGTTTGCCTACAAAGTCAAAAAGCCGATCGAGACACCTTTTTTGGACTACTCGACGTTGGAGAAACGCCAGCGTTGCTGCCACGACGAGGTTCGCTTAAACCGTCGTTACGCGAAGTCGCTGTACGTGGACGTTGTGCCGATCGTGCGGCAATCGGGACATTGGCGGGTCGAAGGGGAGGGCGAAGCAGTCGAGTTCGCCGTCAAGATGCATCGCTTTCCGGATGATGCTTTGCTGAGCGACCGTCTGACCGCAGGACACTTCCCCGACCGCGACGTCTCGCGGCTGGCTCACGTGGTGGCCGATTTTCACCGGGACGCGCCAGCTTGTAATGCGTCTTCCACGCCACCCACGAAGCCCCCGTTCGGTCGGCCGAGCGACATCCTGCGGGATGCCGAAGATAACTTGCAAGCGTTACAGAACCTGCCCAGCAGCCCACAACGAACGCAGCGGAATGAACTGCAACGCTGGACGAAAGAGTTTTTCGCAGCCCATCGCGACGAACTGGAGCACCGCATGACCAGCGGCTTCATCCGCGAGTGCCACGGTGATTTGCACCTGGGCAACGTGATCGACTGGGAGGGAAAACTATTGCCGTTTGACGGCATCGAATTCAATGAATCCTTTCGCCATATCGATGTGCTGAGCGACGCGGCCTTTTTGGCAATGGACTTCGCAGCCCGCGAGCGGCTTGATCTGTGCCGCAGTTTTTGCAGCGCCTACCTGGAGCGGACGGGCGACTATCGCTCCTTGCCGTTGTTGCGTTGGTACTTGGTCTATCGAGCCTTAGTCCGCGCCAAGGTAGCCGCCATGCGAGCCGAACAACTTGCCGCCGCCGACTCGGATGCAGCGGAAACGCCCTCCGGTGAGAGCGCGGCTGCTTGGCAAGATTGTTTGTCGCACATCGATTTGGCACACCGCTTTACGCTCCACCAAACGCCCAGATTGTGGATCACTCATGGTGTCAGCGGCAGTGGGAAAACGACTCGCAGTGAAGCCATTGTGCGGCAACATGGCGCGCTGCGCGTGCGTTCGGATGTCGAGCGAAAGCGTCACTTTGGCTTGTCGCCCGACGAAGAGGTGCCGGGCTATCGCAAACCGGTGCTGTACAGCTCAGTCGCGACGAAAGTGACCTACGGCCGCTTATGGGAACTGGCCAGAGCGATCTTGCGAGGCGGTTTCTCGGTCATCGTCGATGCGACTTTTTTAAAGCTCGGTGATCGCGAACGCTTTCAACAACTAGCCGAAACCGAAGGAGCCACGTTTGGCATTGTGCACTGTGAAGCCGATGCCACAACGCTGCGACAACGGATTCAATATCGAACAACCGAACAGCAGGATGCATCGGATGCGGACCTGTCCGTTCTCGAACACCAACTAGCGAGCCAAGAGCCGCTCACGTCCGCGGAGCTAGCCCACGTGGGTTAGCTGTTGGAATCGAGGCGAGGTAATTTTGGAGGCTGCAATGAGTGTCGACCTAACCACGCGGTACGGAGGCTTAGTGTTTCCGTCGCCGATCGTCGTCAGCGCTTGCCCACTGGTGGCTCATGAACAGACACGCCTGGCGATGGAGCGAGCCGGTGCGGGAGCCGTCGTGCTGCCCTCGCTTTACGAAGAGCAGGTGCTGATTTGGTACGATCGCGACGGCGTCAAGCTGTCCGCCGAAGAACGGCGTATTTTAGAAATTGCCAAAAACCTGCAAGTGGAACCGTGCTGCGCCGACGCGGATGCCTATTTGGCAATGGTGCAACGCGCCAGCGAGCAAATGACGATTCCCGTGATCGCTAGCTTGAATGGTTATACCGCGTCGAATTGGGTTGACTTTGCCGGAGAACTGCAACGCGCCGGGGCCGACGGCATCGAGCTGAATATTCATCATCCTCCACCGATGGTGTACTCCAATCCGCGTGAAATCGAAGACTCGGTGGTCGAAGCGGTTGCCAAGATCGATGCGGCAATTTCGATTCCATTGTTCGTTAAGCTGCAGTGCGAATACACCAGCATCAGTCACTTGGCGCGACGCCTGCAATCGGGCACGCAAGGGTTGGTGCTGTTTGGTCAAGCGCCCAGCATCGACATTTGCCTCGACCGTTTGAGCCTCAAGCCAAGCTGGGACCTGACGCAACCGGGCTCGATTGTCCACGCGTTGGGAACGCTGCTAGAGGTCCACAGTTATTGCCCTGCGATTCCCCTGGCGGCCAGTGGCGGGATCGGCACCCCGATCGATGTGATTCGGGCGTTGTTGTCGGGTGCCGACGTAGCGATGGTCGCCAGTGCGTTGTATCGCGAAGGCCCTGACGTGATTCGAACGCTGATCGATGGCTTGGTTCTGTACATGGAACGGCATCGCTGGACGTCGCTGGCCGATTTACGAGACCACCGCCCCCTTCAATTCCGCTCCGAAGAACATCGCGAGATTTACCTACGCGCTTTGGCGACCCGGTTTGGGTTGGCACACACGCAACCAGGTGAGCGGACCCTGCACGGTGACGGCTGGGGCCACCTTCAGTAGCCCCCCCGTAGTTAGACTGGGGGCTACTAACAGCCACGCCAGAGTGTGCGGCGCGCGACACAGTGCGCCGCATCGCACACAACGATTCGGGCAGGAGGGCCAGTTCGCACGCCTGGCCCAGCGGCAAGTGCGACAGGATGCCCAAACTGCACACCTCATGACGGCAAAATGTGTGGCGTTACGACGCACTTGTATCCGTTTGGGCAGTTTCCCCATGGATTGGCACCAGAGTTGTTATTCCAATCTGCCGATCGGCAATCCATCACCGTTGGGATTGCACCACCACCCTATCGACAGCACAGCATTCTTCCATGGCAACAGTGACTGCGACTGACTCGCATGATGCGGAGTCCCACCATCCCACTCTCGCGGAGACCGATGGCGAATTAGAGCATTTTAGTTATGACGACCACATTGTTCGCCTGTTTGCAACCGCCACGATCGTATGGGCTTTGGTCGCCACGCTGGTGGGCTTAATCGTCGCGGTGATCTTGGTCGTGCCGCAATTGACCGCCAGCCTCCCTTGGATTTCGTTTGGGCGTTTGCGCCCGCTGCACACCAACGCGGCCATTTTTGCCTTCGCCGGCAATGCCATTTTCGCCGCGGTCTATTACAGCACTCAGCGGCTGTGCAAAGCCCGCATGTGGAGCGACAAGCTAAGTCTGCTGCACTTTTGGGGCTGGCAACTGATCATCGTTCTGGCCGCGATCACCCTGCCGCTGGGGATCACGCAGAGCAAGGAATATGCCGAACTGGAATGGCCGATCGACGTGCTGATCGCCGTCGTCTGGCTGTTCATTTTTGGCGGCAATTTTCTGATGACGTTGATCCACCGGCGCGAGCGTCACATGTACGTCGCCTTGTGGTTCTACATCGCCACGATCGTCACCGTGGCGGTCTTGCACGTCTTCAACAACTTGGTGATCCCTGCCGGTTTGTTCAAGGGATACAGCGTCTACGCGGGAGTGCAGGACGCGTTTATGCAGTGGTGGTACGGTCACAACGCGGTGGCGTTCTTTTTAACGACGCCGTTCCTGGGGCTGATGTATTACTTCTTGCCCAAAGCGGCCGAACGCCCCGTTTTCAGTTATCGCTTGAGCATCATTCACTTCTGGTCGTTGGTGTTCATTTATATTTGGGCCGGACCGCACCACCTGCATTACACCGCTTTGCCAGAGTGGGCGTGCACCCTTGGAATGTTGTTCAGTTTGATGCTTTGGATGCCCAGTTGGGGCGGCATGATCAACGGCTTGCTGACACTCCGCGGCGCGTGGCACAAGGTGGCCGTCGACCCGGTGCTGAAATTCTTTGTCGTCGGCATCACCTTCTACGGGATGAGTACTTTTGAAGGTCCGATGTTGTCGATCAAATCGGTCAACGCGCTCAGTCACTACACCGACTGGACCATTGCTCACGTGCACTCCGGTGCGTTGGGCTGGAACGGCTTCATGGCTTTCGGCATGCTGTATTGGTTGCTGCCACGATTATTCCAGACCAAGCTCTGGAGCCCGAAGTTGATGAGTTTGCACTTCTGGACCGGAACGATCGGCATTCTGCTGTACATCATTCCGATCTACGCAGCTGGCCTGATGCAGGGCCTGATGTGGCGTGCAATGGACGATACGGGCAACCTGACCTACCCCGAATTCATTGAAACGATTCAGTCGATCAAGCCGCTGTGGTGGCTCCGCGTAGTGGGCGGTTTACTGTATGTCGGCGGGGTGGTCATGTTGTGTGCAAACGCACTGATGACCTGGATGCAACGCCCCGCGGAATATGCCGTGCCGGTTTATTCCGCGCCACGTTTGAGTAAAGAATACGTCGATCCCGAGCCAACGGAGGCAACCAAGAGCGACCTTGATTCGGCTCCTGTCCTGGAAGTAGGTAAGAAGCTGAGCGTCTGGAGCCGCATGGGTTGGCACCGACGTTGGGAGCGATTACCGATTCGGTTCACCGTTCTGACGACGCTGGCGGTGGTCATTGCCACGCTGTTTGAATTGGTGCCGACCTTTTTGATTCGGACCAACGTGCCCACCATCGCGACGGTCCAACCCTACACTCCGCTGGAACTAGCCGGCAGGCACATTTATGTCTCCGAAGGCTGTTACAACTGCCATTCGCAGATGATCCGTCCGATCGTGGCAGAGACCAAACGTTACGGAGAATACAGCAAGCCGGGCGAGTTCATTTACGATCGGCCTTTCCAGTGGGGCAGCCGCCGGATCGGCCCCGACCTGGCGCGTGAAGGAGGCAAGCAAAGCAGCTTCTGGCACTGGACGCATTTCGAGAATCCCGAAAAATCGTCTCCCGGTTCCGTGATGCCCAGTTACAAGCATCTGCTAACCGAAGACTTGAAGTTCGACGCCATCGCACCGCACGTGCAGGCAGCAAAGTATTTGGGCGCACCTTATTCCATTGAAGCGTTGACCAATACGGAAGCTTTGGCGCGTCGCCAAGCCGAAGAAGTGGCCGCCGAGATTGTCGAGCAGGGTGGACCCGCGGCCATGCATGAGAAGCAGGCGATTGCCTTGATCGCTTACCTGCAACGTGTCGGCACGGACCTGTTTCGCACCGAAGAACCCGCGGCCCCCGAGACGCCGGCCGACGCCTCTGCGCCGGAAGTCGAAGAAGTCGAGGCAGAGGTAACCGATACGGTCGCCGCGGCGAGCGAGGATCGGTCCCCCGTGGCCGCTGAATAAACCCGACCGTTCACGCAACGTTTTTTATTCCTTTCATACCTGACGAAGTCATTCCCCATGATCAGAGACCTTGTTTCGGCGATCGACTATTCGGTCTGTGCCGAAATCGCCCTGACGCTTTTCGTGGCGTCGTTTGCGATCATTTTTTACGGTGCCTTTCGGTTGAGCAGTAAAGCCTCCGAACGATTTGCCGCTATCCCGCTGAGCGATGACGTGGAGGACCCGCGCAATGGTTGAAGCCCCCAAGACCGATCATGCCTATGACGGCATCGAAGAGTTCGACAATCCGCTGCCGGGTTGGTGGAAGTGGCTGTTTGTGGCCACGATTGCCTTCAGTCCGTTCTATTGGATTTTCTATCACGGCGGCGCTGAAGGACGCTCGGTGGAAGACCAGTACGGGATCGCGTTGGCAGCGAATTCACGATTGCAGTTTGCCGAGATCGGCGACCTGACGGCCGATGAGGAAACGATTGTTCTCTATATGGGAAAAGACAGTTGGGTAAATTTCGGAAAATCGATTTTCAAGGCCAACTGCATTTCCTGCCACGCACGTGGTGGCGAAGGCGGCGTCGGACCCAACTTGACGGACCAGCACTACAAGCATGTCAATCAGATTACCGACATCGCGAAAGTCATCAATGAAGGCGCGGGTAACGGTGCGATGCCCAAGTGGGCCAACCGCCTGCATCCCAACGAGATCGTTTTGGTTTCGGCCTACGTCGCCTCTTTGCGAGGCACCAATGTTGCTGGCGGTCGTCCACCGGACGGGAAACTCATCGCCCCCTGGCCCGAGCCACCTCCGGAAGAACCGACCGAACCCGATACGCCGTAGCGTTCGGCAGCTCCGTGCCGCTCCATAAATGCGTCCTGTTTTCAAAGCAACGTTAAACGATCATGAACGATTCCTTACTTCCCGTCACGTCCGCCAAAACTAGCTGCCAAGGCTGTGGCTCCGGTGGTTGCTGTCAGTCCAAGGAATCGAGGGCATCCGACACTTCCCATCAGGGCGCGCGCGATGCGCCGCAACAGGGTGAAGCCAACGAAGCGCTGTTGGCGCCCCATGAGCATGTGCTAAGCACACTGGAACAAGATGGCAGTCGTCGTTGGTTGTATCCCAAGCTGTCGATGGGAGAGTGGTGGAAAAAACGCCGCGTGGTCGCTTACATCCTGATGGTGGTGTTCGTCGCCATTCCTCACTTGCGAATCGGGGGCAAACCCCTGATTCTGCTGGACATTACCGCACGAGAATTCACGATCTTGGGCCGGACCTTTCTGCCGACCGACACGTTGGTACTGGCGCTGCTGATTCTGAGTGTCTTTGTTTCGATCGTGTTGATCACCGCGATCGCCGGGCGTGCCTGGTGCGGGTGGGCTTGTCCGCAAACGGTCTACATGGAATTCCTGTTTCGTCCCATCGACCGTTTCTTTGAAGGCACCAAAGGCAAAGGGGGTCGCCCAAGACAATCGCCGGCCGTGGTTTGGCAAGTCGCTCGCTTGGCGGTCTACTTGGGGCTGTCGATGTTCTTAGCCCATACCTTCTTGGCCTATTTTGTTGGCACGGAAAAGCTCTCTACCTGGATCTTCAGCTCGCCCCTGCAGCACCCGATTGCGTTCGTCGTCATGGCCGGTACCACCGGCCTGATGTTGTTCGATTTCCTGTTCTTCCGCGAGCAAATGTGTTTGATCGCTTGCCCTTACGGACGCTTCCAATCGGTCATGTTGGACGAACAATCGACCATCGTGGCCTACGATCCGGTGCGTGGCGAACCTCGCAAAAAGGGCAAACACAGACAGGGGGATAACGCGGGAGATTGCGTCGACTGCAATCAGTGCGTGGTCGTGTGTCCAACGGGAATCGACATCCGCAATGGACTGCAGATGGAATGCATCAACTGCACCCAATGCATCGACGCCTGTGACAGCGTGATGGACCGTGTCGGTCGCCCACGCGGTTTGATCCGCTACAGTTCGCAAGACTCCATCGCTGGCAAACCCAAGCGGTTAATCCGTGGGCGTACGATCGTCTATCCGATCATCCTGACGATCGTGCTGAGTGGCTTTGCCTATGCGGTGTCGACGAAGACTGGATTTGACGCCAGGATTTTCCGCGGCAGAGGCGCCCCCTTCACGATGGTCCAAGCGGGCGAAGTCTCGAATGCGTTTCAGTTGCGTCTGGTCAATCGCACCGGCGAAACCCAGCACTACACAGTCAAGACCAGTGGCGAAAACGAGATGGCGGTGGAGATCATGGACCCTGACAAGCTCACGCTGACGCCGGGTGCCACGACCGTACTGCCGCTGCGAGTGACTTTCTCCAGTCGCCTCACGGCGGGCGATGGCAATGTCTCGGCAAAATTATCCATCCAAGACAACAGCGAGAATCAGCGCGAAGTCGATTTTCATCTGTTGGGACCACGCTGATTTTTAAGAAGACGCACGATTCCGCTCCCGCACCATTTTTTGCATCGACGTAAATTAATGAACGCAACTGAACTTCAAGCCGAGCGCCGAGCCAAGCGCTTTTGGGTCACCCTGGTCGTTGTCCTGCTGGGACTGCAACTGGTCATCGGCGGAATCTCCATCCACTTGGCAACCAGCGATCCAACCGTCGCCGTGATTCCCGATTACCACCAGGCGTCGCTGAACTGGGACGCCGCCAAAGCGCAGCGAAGCGCCGCCGAACGGTTGGGCTGGAAGTTGCGATTGTCAGCGGCGGAGATCGCCGACGAAAACGGATTCCGAGCCGTCGAGCTGCAAGTGGAAAATGCGACAGGGGAGCCGGTCGACGAACTTCAAGTGGCCGGGCAACTGTACCGTCACGCACGGGCCGGAGAGCTGACACCGATCTCCTTGAAGTCCGTCGGAAATGGCAGGTATCTAACGATGGCACCGATGCAAGCCTCCGGCTTGTGGCAAATCGAAGTCACCGTCGATGGTGCCAGTGAACCGATGAGAAAATCGATCACAATCACCGCCGCTGGCGAATAACCGAAAGTAACGGAACAAACACCGATGTGGATTTTGGTCACCGCCGTCATCACCGCCAGTTTGCTGGGCAGTATGCACTGCGTCGGCATGTGCGGCCCGTTGGCAATCTGGGCCAGCGGAGCGAGCGAACAGCGTCCGCGGGCGACGATCGTGACATCCAGCATGCTTTATCACCTTGGCCGTTGGGTGACCTATGCCGTCGCCGGGTTCATTGCCGGCGCAATCGGCAGCGCGATCGACCTGGGAGGTTCCGCGTTGGGATTTCAAGTCGCCGCGGCAAGAATCGTGGGCGGGGTCATGGTGGTACTGGGGCTGGTAAAACTCTCCCAATTGCTGAGGCCTCGCGCCGCGGTGGCAGGCGACCTGCAGCCGTCGAAGGTCGGCGGTCTGCTGGTCCGACTACGCCCCTACGTGTTTCGCTTGCCGATTGCCGGTCGGGCGCTGGCGACCGGTTTGCTGACAACCTTGCTTCCGTGCGGATGGCTGTATTTGTTCGCGCTGGTCGCGGCCGGCACAGGCAGCCCGTTGATGGGACCGATCGTGATGACCGCCTTTTGGATCGGTACCGTTCCGGCACTGGTGGGTTTGGTGGCAGGCACGCAGATGCTGTCGCGAAAGTTCACGCGACTAGTGCCGGTGGGCGCCGCGTTGCTGTTGATCCTCACCGGGTGCTACACCGCCAGCGGGCGCGGTTTTGCGGAACTGAATTCTTTGGCTTCGTTGCAACCGCCCCATGCGACGGCGACACCGAACCGTGACGGCAGCCCCGAACAGGCGTTGCTGCAACAGGTCCAGCAGGCGGGGGACCAGAAGTTGCCATGCTGTGTCTTGCATGAAAAGGCGACTGAAAAGGCCACTGAACCGGAAACCTAGGGCTGCTCCGCACAAGGAGCGTCCGATTCGTTCTCAATGGTTTTACCTTTTTCCGTTTTCGCGAAATCATCCGTTGTCCGTCACCTCGCAAAATTCGTCGATATTCTCCACCGAGTCCTCGGTTGCCTCCGCGCCGGACGCTGCTGATCAAGATGACCCTTCGGCGCGGCACCAGCGGCCTTGCACGCACTGCGGATTACCGACGCCGACCAACGATCCTGATTCGGACCAGCCCTTGTTTTGCTGCGCGGGCTGCCACGGTGCCTACGAGTTGATTCATGGCTGGGGTTTGGATGATTATTACGCGCTGCGTGATCGCACGCGGGCAGGCGACGCGACACCGACGCGGGGGGAAAAATCGCGATACGAGGCGTTTGACAGCGAGGCCTTCCTGGGACTGTCCAAACCGGTGCGACAAGCCGACGGATTAGTCAGCGCGGAACTGGCACTGCATGGCTTGCACTGCGGTGCATGTGCGTGGTTGATTGAGAACGCCGCGGCGCGAACCGTTGGCTGGCGATCGGCGCGCGTCAAGCTGAGCGACCACACGCTGCGCCTGCTGTTCGACCCCACTCGAATTCGGCTCAGCCAAATCGCGAGGCTGCTCGATCGCCTCGGTTACGAACTGGCACCGTTAACCAAAAATCCCGACGATCATTTCCGCCGGGAAAATCGTCAGTTGTTGATCCAGGTGGCCATCGCCGGTTTTTGCGCAGCCAACGCGATGTGGATTGCGGTCGCCCTTTATGCAGGTGCGGCGTCCGGCGTGGCGGCCGATCACCGTTTTTTTTTAAGGATGATCGGGACCGGTTTAGGCGTCGCGGCAGTCGTATTCCCTGGCCGCACCTTTTTCGTCGGCGCTTGGGCATCGCTTCGCACACGCACGCCTCACATGGACCTGCCGGTAGCGTTGGGGTTGTCAGTCGGCACGCTGGTGGGAGGGATCAACGCGATCTCAGGCCGCGGCGAAATCTATTTTGATTCGCTTGCCGTGCTCGTTTTTTTGCTCTTGATTGGCCGCTGGATTCAATTCCACCAGCAGCATCGAGCGGCCAAAGCGGTCGACTTACTGTTGCGGATCACGCCCAGCCATGCGCGGCGATTAATCTCGGCCGGCCAAACCGAATGGGTCCTTGCCGATGCCTTGCAGATTGGCGAGACGATCCGCGTCGCCGCTGGCGAGAGCCTGCCTGCCGACGGGACAATCATCGCGGGCCAATCGATCCTCGACCGCTCGCTGCTGACCGGGGAGAGTCGCCCGGTGGAAGTGAATCCAGGCGACGCGGTCTCGGCTGGCACGGTCAACGTGCTACGATCGATCGACCTGCGGGTCGCCGCCGTAGGGCGTGACAGCCGGATTGGCAAAGTCATGCAATCGGTCGAACGAGCGGCCGCCGACAAGACGCCTGTCGTCCAATTGGCCGACAGGATCGGCGGCGTGTTCGTCGTCGTCGTCACGATCCTTGCGTTGGTGGTGCTGGCCGTCTGGTCCCAGGCGGGCTTGGCGATCGCGGCCTCGCACGCCACGTCGCTGCTGATTGTCGCCTGCCCCTGCGCGTTAGCGCTGGCCACACCGCTGGCGATCGCCGTTTCGCTAGGTCGGGCTGCGAAAAGGAAAATCCTGATTCGCGATGGCAGTTCGCTGCAGTCGCTGGCCGAGCCAGGCATCCTGTGGTTCGACAAAACCGGCACGTTGACCGAAGGCCGGGCGATAGCGGAATTAGTCTTTGGCGAACCGACGGCGCTGGCCGACGCGGCTGCCATCGAACGCGACTGTCGTCATCCAATCGCCGATGCCGTCCTCCGCGAGGCGACCAATCGGCAGTTGGAATTGCCCGCGAACGCACGTTTAACGCATGTGCACCTGGGAGGAATCGCCGGCACCAGCGAAGGCCGTGAGGTGCGGGTAGGAAACCTCCACTTTATTCGTCAGCAGGGTTGTGCGGTCGAGAATTCGGTGTTGGCAGTCGTGGACCGGTGTATCACGCAATTGTCCAGCCCGATCCTGGTCTCCATCGATGCCCGAGTGGTCGCGGTGCTGGCGATCACCGACCCCTTGAAAGCGGGCGCCGGCGAAGTGGTACGCCAACTGCAAAAGCAGGGCTGGACTGTCGGGATCTTGTCCGGAGATCACCCTGAGATCGTTCGCCACGTTGGAGAGCAATTGGGAATTCCTACCGAACGCGTGTGGGGCGGATTATCGCCGGAAGACAAACTCGCGCATGTCCGCCGCGGCGAAGCGCGAACGGTGGTGATGATCGGCGACGGGGCCAACGATGCAGCCGCGCTGGCGGCCGCCGACGTCGGGGTCGCGGTACGCGGCGGGGCCGAGGTCAGCCTGCAGGCGGCGCCGGTGTTTATCGCTTCGGGAAATCTATCCAGCCTGCTGGAGTTGACCGGCGGGGCGGCACGCACATCCACTTTGATTCGTGCCGCATTTGCCGTTTCCTTGGCTTACAACCTACTAGCGGTCGGCTTCGCCATGGCCGGCCTGATCAGTCCTTTGTTGGCGGCGGTTTTGATGCCGATCAGTTCGATCAGTGTCTTGTCCCTAACCCTTGCTTGGCCAACGTTTCGCGAGTCCGTTCGATGAGTGTACTTTTTATCGCCCTTCCGATTGCGTTACTGCTGGGTGGTGGTGGCATGTGGGCCTGTGTGCGTTGCATTCGCGCGGGCCAATATGATGACCTCGATACACCGGCGATGCGAATGTTGATTGACGATCGAGAAACGCAGGATGTTGACAAAGAAACGGTTTGAAAGCGAACCCAACATGGTGACGCTGATGAGTACTCTGCCGGGAGCGGCCTATCGCTGCCACGCCAATTCACGATGGTCGCTGGCTTTTATCAGCGACGGTTGCGAGGCGTTATGTGGTTATACGGCCGAGCAATTACTGGCCAACCAACCGGCCTGGTTCGACGTCATTCACCCAGCAGACCGCGCCGCCGTCGATGCCCACGTCACGAAAAAACTAGCCGCAAAGCAAGCTTATCAGTCGGTCTATCGGATTCGCCGGAGCTGCGGGGAGGAGCGTTGGGTGTGGGAGCAAGGGCAAGGACTGTACGCCGCCGACGGAACATTGATTGGCCTGGAAGGTTTTATTTCCGACACCACCGAACTACAGCAGTCGCGAGAAAAGCTACTGCAAGCGGAACGGTTGGCAGCCATGGGACAGATGCTAACCGGAATCGCCCACGAAAGCCGCAACGCGCTGCAGCGGATCCAAGCGAGCGTCGACATGTTGGGCATCGAATTAGAAGCCAGCTCCGAAGCGGCCGGCGATGTGGCGAGAATCGCTCGTGCCCGCGAAGACCTGCAGCGTCTATTTGAAGAGCTCCGCAGTTATACCGCTCCAATTCATCTGCAGGTCTCGACCTGCGACCTGGCGGAGACTTGGCATCAGGCGTGGGAAGAACTTGATCTCGCCCGCAAGGGACGTGACGCTTTCCTGCAGGTGACGGCCGAAGAGGTGGACCTGCACTGCAAAGTCGACAGCTTTCGTCTGCAACAGGTGTTTCGCAACCTGCTGGAAAACGCTTTGGCCGCCTGCGACGATCCACTGCGCATCACGATCGAATGCCAGAACAGCACATTGCAAGGGGCTCCGGCCCTCTGTATCTCCGTGCGTGACAACGGGCCTGGCTTGTCCAGCGAACAAAAACAACGCGTCTTCGATGCCTTCTACACAACCAAAACCAAGGGTACCGGTTTGGGGCTCGCGATCGCACGACGCATCATCGACGCCCACGGCGGATCGATCCGCGTGGGCTCCGCCGTCTGGGGCGCCGCCTTTGAAATCATACTGCCGCGAGACCAATCGGCCTAACCGGCAAAGCTTCCGTAAAGTTGGTTCGGCGCGATGCCACCTGAACTCTACTGTCGCTTCAAGCTATACTCATTGCGAAACCGCTGAATGTCCTCGCGATGCCCCGTGACCATCAGGATCTCCCCTGCTTCAAATTGGTGGTCACCAGCTGGATTAAACAACAGCTCGCCATCGGCTTGCTTGATCGCGACGAACAATAACTTGTGACGAAGGTGCGCACCCGTTTGCTGGACGCTCATCCCGACCAAGCGGTCTTCGCTGCAGACTTCGAATTCGTCCAGTTCCAAGTCAACAACGTTGCTCGCTGAAACCATATCCATTAAGTCAGCCGTTGTCGGACGGGTAATCATCCGCACCATTTGGCGTGCCCCCACGACCGTCGGTAGTACCACGCGGTTTGCTCCCGCCTGCCGCAGCTTCATCTCGGTGTTTTGCTGCTCCGCGCGAGCGATGATTCGCAAGGCAGGCGCAATGTTGCGTGCCGTTAACGTGATAAACACACTTTCGGCATCGTTTGGCAAAGTAGCGACCAAGACCTGAGCACGCTCGATGCCCGCTGTGCGGAGGCTGGCTTCCTCTGTTGCGTCACCAAAGACACAGACCACTCCGCTCGCTTGCGCTTCCTTAGCAATGTCGGCGTCCCTCTCCAAAACGACAAACGGAATTTCCTCCCCGACCAAATCAGCGACGAGTCGCTGTCCCATGCGACCGTATCCACAGACGATCACGTGATTTTGAAGACGGTTCAGCTCATGTGTCATTCGTCGGACTCCCAATAAACGGTCGATCTCGCCTTCGAGGATAAACTGCACAAGCCCACCGAAGGTGTAGGCAGCGGCCGAGATGCCAAACAGAATCACCAGCACCTCCAAGATCTGCAAGGTGGACGAGACCGAGCTTTGCTCCGCGTATCCCACAGTCGAGATCGTGACCACCACCATCCAGATCGCGCTGATCCAATCGTACTCGCCCAGATACCGAAAACCGCAAGCCGACACCACAAAGACAATGGCCAAAACGATGCCGCCAATTCGCAGCCGCTGGAAAGGAGTTCGGACGAGTGCGGTTCGAAACAAAAAGCTGACCGTCGCAAAGTGGGGGGTGGAATGGAATTTGCGTTTGTACCAACTGTCGCCCTAGTGACACAGGATCGTTCTCAAAAACGGACTGTGCACAGTTCGACAGAGACTCAATCCGTGCGATATAGTCACACATGTGCGTTACAGCACGCGTGAAAACGAAGCAGATCGCTGTCAACGCTAGAATATCTTGAGGAATTGGGATGCAGGATACGCCAATTAAAATGTTGATTGTTGAAGATGAAGATGATTTCCGCGACACGTGTACACGCTGGATGCAACGCAAGGGGCACAGCGTGACTGCGGTCTCCAACGGAGCCGAAGCTTTGGGGCTGTGCGAGCGACAGCATTTTGAAGTGGCCGTCTTCGATATGAACATGCCCGGCATGTCGGGCATCGAATTACTCCAGCGCGTGCAGCAAGCCAAAATCGAGATGGAAGTGATCATCCTGACCGGCCAAGGGACGATCGAGTCGGCGGTGTCGGCCATGAAGATGGGTGCCTGCGACTACCTGACCAAGCCTTGTTCGCTGGGCGACCTGGAGCACCATTGCCTGCTGGCGCGTAACCGCGGTCAACTGCGGAAAGAAAATCGCCAACTGAAGGAACTGATCTCGCGGACGCGTCCCCCCACTTCGCTAGTCGGTGAATCGACGGCGATGCGGGACGTCGTGCGGATGATCGAGAAGGTCGCACCGACTGACAAGCCGGTCTTGATTCAAGGCGAAAGCGGAACTGGCAAAGAAGTGGTGGCGCGGGCGATTCAACAACACAGCCCGATCAGTGACAACCCTTTTGTGACTATCAACTGTGCGGCGCTTCCGGAACAACTGGTCGAGAGCGAACTGTTTGGCCACCAGAAGGGATCGTTTACCGGTGCAACCGCCGAAAAGCCAGGGCTGTTTGAAATCGCCGATGGGGGCACGCTATTTATCGACGAAGTCGGAGAACTGCCGCTGTCGTTGCAACCAAAACTGTTGCGTGTCCTGGAGGATGGCTCGATGCGGCGCATCGGTTCTCATAAAGAACGCTTTGTCCATGTTCGCATCATCGCGGCGACGAACCGAGACTTGCAAAAAGAAGTCGAGCAAGGAAATTTTCGCGAGGATCTGTACTATCGCATTAACGTGCTTTCAATCAATCTGCCTCCCCTGCGTCAGCGAATCGGAGACGTAGAGCGTTTGCTCGACCATTTTCTGCCGGCCAACTGGCAGGTGGCGCCGGTTGTTCGCGATTCCCTGACTCGTTATCCCTGGCCAGGCAACGTGCGCCAACTGATCAACGTGATCCAGCGGGCGACGATCCTGGCCGACAGTCAGGAGATTACGTTGGAGGACTTGCCGGCAGAGATCTCCGAATTCGACATGGCGCAGCCTCATCCGGTCAGCAAAGCAATGCATTCGGTCGCGGCGGTCACACCCCGGTTGGATGGCAACGGTTGCGGTCCACTGAAGTTGGACGAGATCGAGAAAGCGCACGTGCTGGACGTCCTGGCGAAGGAAAATGGAAACAAGGCGCGTGCCGCGCGAGCCCTCGGAATCCACCGCCGCAAACTATACCGATTGCTCGAACGCTTTGAGGTCAACGGCCCCAAGAACGAACCGAGCGTCGCAAACTGAGGCCGATGGGACCGGTGCTCCGGCAACAACGGCTGGTCACCGACAGATGCCTAAGTCGCGTCGACGTGGAGGTTGACGGGGCTGATGTTGCGGCCGATGGAACTGCCGGTTTGAATCGCCGCGGTAATAAAACGTTTGGCACCTTCGACGGCGCTGAAGAGCGATTCGCCGCGCGCCAAACGAGCTGTAATGGCGGCCGATAACACGCAGCCGGTGCCGTGCGTATTACGTGTTGAGATCGACGGGGCGGTCAGATGGTGTATCTGGCCTTCGCTCCACAACACATCGAGCGCCATGCCGTCGACGTTGCCCCCTTTCAACAGCACGTTCCGAGCCCCTTGATCGGCGAGCGCTTTGGCGGCCGCTTCCAAACTGGCCAAGTCGCTTAAGGCCATGCCCGCCAGACGGCTCGCCTCGAACCGATTGGGCGTGATCAGATAAGCCTGCGGCAGCAGCTTGTCACGCAACACTTCCACCGCCTGTTCATCGATCAGCGATGCGCCATGTTTGCTGATCATGACCGGATCGACGACCAGCGGAAAGGCGAAGCGGGCCGCAGCCTCGGCAACCGCGAGCACGTTGTCCGCGTTCCCCAACGCTCCCGTCTTGGCTGCCATGGGAGGAATATCGTCCAGGACTGCGGACAGTTGGTCGAGGATCCAAGCAGCGTCCAGCGATTGCACGGCGCGGACCTCTTCGGTGTTCTGCGCCGTCAGCAGCGTCACGACGCTCATCCCATATACGGCGTGCTGATGAAAGGTTTTCAGATCGGCTTGCAAACCAGCTCCTCCCGACGGGTCAGAACCGGCAATGGTCAACGCAACTTGCATGGCTAAAAGCTCCCTCTCGTCCCTTCCTTCGCTCGACAGCGCCACTTGCAACGAGCCGTTTCGGTGATCGCGACGCGCTTTACAAGCTACTCGTCGGTTCGCTTTCCCGCGACCAGTTCCAGCAAGTCTCCGATCTTTCGATGAGCCTCGATCGGATGCCGGAGCGAGCGATCAAGTTTGACTTGGTAGCGGTTCTGCCGGCCCACACGTTCTCGCACGATAAAGCCCTCTTCTTCCAGATCTTGCACGATTCGCTGGACGGCTCTTTCGGTGATCCCGACTCGAATCGCGACCTGTCGCAGCACCAATTCGGGCTCCGCATGCAGAACCGCCAGCACGTGCGTGTGATTAGTCAAAAACGTCCAGCGACTGCTGGGCGTGGGTGGCTTTGTCGCTGCGTCCTCGGTCTTGCCTGGAGGCTGCGTGGCCTGATTTGCCGCTCTTCGGTTGGTTGCTATTTTCCCCATCGATTCCGCCTATTCGTTCGACTCAGGCCGGCACAGTGGCCCGCCAACGGGTCCTGAGCGTTCCCGCTAATTAACCAGCATAACCTTTTTTCGCGAACCAGTTTTCACGAATCCTTTTTCGGCTGCCTGGCACCGCTGGTCACTTTTTGTCCACCGCCTCCCAGTTCGCCGGTCGCCCTTCTTCAGTCGCCTAGATGGAATGCATAAGGAGAGCCATTCGCGAATTTTCCCGGCCTCTATTTGACCGCGAAACGGTCTTTTTAGGCTTTTCTTCGGCCTTTCCGCCAACTTCCTTCAAAAAAGCGACCGCGTTTGCACGAAACCTAATTGACGACATATTTTTCGTGCTTTAGGATTCGCGTCAAGCAATTCATTCTCTAGGAGACTTCGCCATGCCGGATCTGCCGCCCTTGTTTCTCGCCCTGCCGATTGCCTGCCTGCTCGCGCTCGGACTGATCCCTTCGCAGTGGTGCAATCGTCATCGACCGCTCGTCCGTCGGCTGGTGACGCAGATCGTCGGGTTGCAAGCGGGGCTGGCCGGTATCGCATTGGCGATGCTGCTGCTCAGCGGCGAAGCGGCGGTCTACACCGGCCTGTGGCAACTGTGGAGTGAGTGGCCCGTCGGTCTTTCGATTTACTACGACGGTGTCTCGGGCCTAATGCTGACCTTGGTCAGTTTTATCGGTTGGGTGATCTGCCGGTTTTCGATTCGATACCTCGATGGCGAATTTACCCAAGGCCGTTATTTCCGCTGGGCCGCCTTTACGATTGGCGCTGTCTCGCTGATGGTGATCTCGGGCAATCTGCTGATGTTTGTGGTCGCCTGGGTGCTGACCAGTCTGGGGCTTCATCAACTGCTGCTGCACTACAGTCATCGCCCGGCGGCCCAGCGCGCCGCTTGGTCAAAGTTCACGATCAGTCGTCTGGGAGACGTCGCATTACTGGTCGCCTTGGTGCTGACGTTCTTGCAATTCTCCACGTTTGAATTTGAGGCGATTTTCGCCCTCTTGGAAGCCGATCGCTTGGCAGGCCTGGCCCCCACGGCCCAAAGAATCTGGATCGGGTCTCTGATCGTTTTCGGAGCGCTGACAAAATCGGCTCAGTTTCCCTTCCACACTTGGTTGCCGCAGACCATGGAGACTCCCACGCCGGTGTCGGCCTTGATGCACGCCGGGATTGTGAACGCGGGAGGCTATTTGATCATTCGCACCAGCCCCATCGTCGCGGAGGCCACGTATGCACTGGCAGCCTTGGCGATCATCGGTGCCTTCACCGCTTGCTTTGCTGCGATCGTGATGTTGACCCAGACCAGCATCAAGCAGTCGCTGGCCTATTCGACCATTGCTCAGATGGGTTTCATGATGCTGCAGTGTGGTTTGGGAGCTTACTCGGCGGCGATGGTGCACATCCTGGCTCACTCGCTTTACAAAGCCCATGCCTTCCTCAGCAGCGGCAGCGTCCTTACGCATCGCGCTTCGGTTGCCGGCACGCATCCCATCCCGCAAGGCGATCATTCGGCAGCGGGCCTCGCCAGCATCCTGCGTTTGCTCGCCGCAGCGACCAGCACCGTGACGATCTTTCTGGCAGTGATGTTTGCCTTGGGGCTGAGCCTCACCAACAAGCCAGGCGGGATCCTGCTAGGCGGCTTGCTCTGCCTGGCGCTCAGCCACTGGCTGTGGTCGGTGTGGTCGACCGGCAACCGGCGTGTGCTGCTGACCGGCATCGGCACCGTAGCCCTCCTGTCGCTCGCCTACGGGACCAGTTTTCAGATTATCGATGCGATCGTCACTCGGACCGTTGTGCCGACCGCCGGAGGAGTGCCACTCGGGATTGTGCTGGCCATCGTCTTGGTCGGTTTTGGCAGCTTGCTACTGCTGCACATCGGATTGGCCGGAAGCCTGCGACCGCGTTGGCTGTCCACGCTGTACGTCCATGCTGCCAACGGCTTTTACGTCGAACCGGCTCTGCGTCGTCTGATCGGTACGTTGGCTTCCAACTGACTCCGCTGCCGTCCGCCTCAGCCTGCTGAAACCGCCCATCATTCAACGGAGACACCCCCCATGCCTTTACGAAACCACTCTTTAGAGAACCAGCCTCAGTCCAACGTGGCTCTGGCGATGCTGACCACCGAACAAGATCTCCAATTGATCACCGATGCGGTGGAACGTGTGGAGGAAACTCTGGCGCCGGTCTGGCCGCTGGCGGACTACGTGGCGGTCAATCCTTACGCGGGAATTTCGGGCAGCCGGTTTGTCACGGCACGTCGCTTCATGCGATTGTTTTCCGATATCGAAACGCTAATGCCGCTGGACTATTACGCTGGTCTGTATCAAGACGGCGGTTTCCAGCTTGCCGATGTGGAAACGTCGCTTGAGGAACTTCGCGCTGACGGGCAAGTTCCCCTGAGCGACCTGCAGGCCAGCGCGATTGTTGCCCGGCTTGCCAATTGGCAGATCACCGAGAGCGACCCCACCGTCAGCAGGTCGCAAGAGAATCCCGATCGCCGCCTGCGAACGGTTGCGGAATGGCTCGACCGTGGCTCGGATTCGGACTGGTCAGGGACGGTCGCTCAGGAGATTTCCAAGTTTTGCGCGGCGCATTACGACGACGGGCAAGCCGTTTGGCCAAGCCCCTGGAAGGACTTGTCGCTGTTCAATGCTTGGCGTGCCGCGGCCGCGCATGACCGCACCATGGAACGCCTCGACATCAGTGGCTTTCGCTGGTTTGTCTCCCAAGTCCCCGAAACCCCTGAAGCGGCAATCGCCTTCTGCCTGCACTGGATGGGAGTCCCGCAGCGACTGTGGGAGGCCTTCCTGCTATGCCATGGTTTCGCTACTCCGGGCTGGAGTGCATGGATTAAATATCAAGCCACCATGGCGGCGAGAAATGACCAGCAAACCGACGACGTTGCGGGCCTGTTGGCCATCCGTTTGATCCACGATGCGGCCCTCGGTGAGCATTTCTCTTTTCATGTCGACTGGGATGCAATCCATACCGAAGTCCTGCTCTCCGACGATTCCGTGTTGCCCGACGACGAGTGGCGATTGCGATACGTCCTGTTGCGAGCCAGCGAGATCGCTTATCGCAATCCGCTGCTTGGCAAACTCCAGCAGACACTGCAATCCGCTTCGCTAGCCGCCGAGGAAGCATCCGCGGCGTCGGCCCCGTCGCCCGCGCCGACGCGCCCGCATGCTCAAATGGTGTTCTGCATCGACGTCCGTTCGGAACGGTTTCGGCGCAACCTGGAAACGGTTACCGACACGGTCGACACGTTTGGCTTTGCGGGCTTCTTTGCCTTGCCGGTCGAGTACGTCTCGCTGGGGCAAACCAGCGGCAGCCACCAAGTACCTGTTTTGCTCTCACCGCAATTTCAGTTGCACGAAGGCTTGCGTGCCGACGACGAGGACCAGTCCAACGAAACGCTCGCACGTCGGACCACGCGACGACTTGTCAGAAAATCCTGGAAGGCGATGCAGAATTCCGCGATCAGTTGCTTCGCATTTGTGGAAACGGCCGGCTGGCTGTACGGCGTGAAACTGCTCAGTCGAGGCTTGGGGATCGTTCGGAAGCAAACAGATGTTCGCTACGATGGCGTGCAAGCCCGCGAGCGTGACGACTTTGGACCCACGCTACGAGGCTTGGAAGCCCAAGGGATTACGGCCGCGCGACAAGCCGATCTGGCGGAAGCGATTTTGCGAAACCTAAGCCTCACGACGGGCTTCGCTCGCTTGGTCGTCTTCTGTGGTCACGGCAGTCAAACGGAAAACAACCCTTTGCAAGCTGGCCTGGACTGTGGTGCCTGTGGCGGGCACTCCGGAGAAGTCAACGCGAGGTTTGCCGCCTTGTTACTCAACGACCCGCAGGTTCGGCAAACGCTGGCGGAGCGCGGTGTCCCCATCCCCGCCGATACCCATTTTCTAGGCGCTCTGCACAACACGACCACTGACAACATCGAGTTCTTTGATCGTTCGTTGGTCCCCACGACACACCACGCCGATCTGGAAGCGTTGATCAAGTCGACGCGGATGGCGGCCGAACAGACACGCCTAGAGAGGCTGCCGATCGTCGACAGTAAGAACATCGCCGAACTCTTTCGTCGCTGCAGCGAATGGTCCGAAGTCCGTCCCGAATGGGGGCTCGCCGGCAACGCCGCATTTGTGGCCGGTCCACGTTGCTTGACCAATTCGCTGGATCTCGAAGGCCGAGTTTTCCTGCACAGCTACGACCATAAACAAGACCCGGGCGGTCAAGTCCTAGAACAGATTGTGACGGCCCCCATGGTCGTGGCACACTGGATCAACATGCAGTACTACGCTTCGACGGTCGATAATCCGCATTACGGTAGCGGCACCAAGACGGTGCACAACGTGGTTGGCCGGTTCGGTTTATATTCGGGAAATGGTGGTGACTTGATGACCGGGCTGCCCTGGCAATCGCTGCACACCGGGGATCAATACCAGCATCAACCGATGCGGTTGCTGGCGGTGCTGGCGGCTCCGCGAACCGCCATTGAAAAAGTCATCGCCAAGCACGACATGCTGGACAATTTAATGAGCCACGATTGGCTGAACTTGGTGGCCATCGACGAGGGCCAAATCTATCGGTACACCACCGACCACCAGTGGCAGGTTTGTCATGCCGCCAACGCATTGCCGGCCGAACAACCGACGTCCCAAAATCACTTTGCACCTGCATTCAGCGCGAAGGAAAATCAATGATTTCCAGTACCACAGAGACGGCGCCGCTGCGCGAAGAAATCGCGGAACTGGGAGATTTGTTAGGCAACACAATTCAAGAGATCGCCGGTGCGGACAACTTGCAGACTATCGAATCGATTCGGCGTTTGTCGCGAGACCGACGCAACGGCGCTGCTCACGCGGATGATCAACTCGAAGCCTTAATTGCGGACCTCAGCGATGACCAGCTACGCGTCGTGATCCGGGCGTTCAGCATGTTTCTCGATTTGGCCAACTTGGCAGAAGACAGAGAACGCATGCGAGTCCTCCGCCAGCGCACCCGGGTGGCTTATCCGCTGACTCGTCGCGAGTCGATTGAAGATGCGTTGATGCAATTGAAAACGAGCGGCATCACTGCGGCTCAGATGCAGGAACTGCTTGATCAATTGCGCATCGAATTGGTCTTCACCGCCCATCCAACGGAAGCCAAACGACGGTCGGTGCGGAGCAAGTTAAGGCGGATCCGCGAACTGCTGGCCGTCTCGGATAACGACCTGTTGCCGCACGAACGAGTGCAGCACAACCAACGAGTCCGCGCTGAACTGACCAAGTTATGGCTGACCGATTTCATTCGGCCTTACCGACCCACGGTGCTACAAGAGGTGCAGCGCGGCCTGTCGGTTAAACCGGTGCTGTGGGCGGTGATCCCACAAATCCTAGGCGAACTTCGTGCGGCCCTGGCGAAAGTCTATACCGGCCATAAGTTCTGTATTCGCCACTGCGTTTCCTTTGGATCTTGGATCGGCGGAGACCGCGACGGCCATCCCTATGTGACGGCGGAAGTGACGCAGCAAACATTGCTGTGGTTACGTCAAGCCGCTCTCGATTTCCACCGTGGAGTGTGCGTTGAACTGCTCCACTCACTCAGTATGTCCAAGCGGCAGATGCTGCCTTCGGAAACCATCGGGCGAATGATCGCTGACGCGCTTCAGCGGTGGCCGAAATTGCAAGAGAGGATCGCCAACTTTCCTCCCGACGAAGAACTGCGGCGATTGTTAAGCATTGTCGATTGGCGACTCGAGCAAACTCAGAACCACGCCTTCGACGTGCGCGACGTGCGAGGTGCCTACGCCTCCCGTCAAGAATTTGAAAACGACATCCAAAGCCTCCGCGATACGCTGGTTCGCGATTCTCGAACCGGCCCGATGGCCAGCGAGGTCACGCAGTGGTTGGATCAGATCCAAACCTTTGGATTTCATCTCGTTCGGCTGGACGTGCGACAAGATTCACGGCAGTATGCGATCGTGATCAATGAACTGCTCGAGAAGGCAGGCTTCTGCACCAACGCGACGGAGTTAAGCGAAACCGAACGCCAGCAGGTACTGACAAGCACGTTGGTCCGGCCGCTCCATCTCGAAAACACGGAACTGTCTGAACTGGCCGCCGAAACGCTGGCCTTATTTCGGTTGCTTTCTCGGACCGCGGAGTCCTTTGGGATGCAAGCCTTGGGTGGCCACGTGGTCAGCATGACCAACGCCCCCAGCGATATCTTGTCGGTCCTCTGGCTATGGCAGCACACGGGTGTCGAACAGGAACTGGACGCTTGCAAGCCGCCGCCGAACTTGCCGCTCGTGCCACTCTTTGAGACGATTGAGGATCTTGAAGCGGCCCCGCAAATCCTTGGTGACTTGCTTAACAACGCTGTCTACCGCGACTATGTCGGTCAGCAAGACCACCACCAAATGGTGATGCTCGGCTATTCTGACAGCACGAAGGACGGCGGGTATTTGACAGCCAGTTGGGCCCTCTATCAGGCGCAGCGAAGTCTCGACCAATTGGCCAAATCACACGGTGTGGAGTTGACCTTTTTCCACGGCCGCGGCGGTTCCCTGGGACGCGGCGGTGGGCCCATGGCACGCAGTATCCTGTCGTTGCCGCCGGGTACCTTTCGTGGTTCCTTGCGACTAACCGAACAGGGCGAAGTCCTAGCCGATCGCTACGATGACGCTCGCATTGCGCACCGTCATCTCGAACAATTGGTGTGGTCGTCACTGCTGGCCGTTGGGGCTCCGCCGAATTCGGTGATCGACGAATGGACCGAAAAGATGGCCCAGTTGTCGCAGCACTCTTTTCAGGCGTATCGGCAACTGGTCGAACAAGAAGGGTTCGTCGAGTACTTTCGATTGGCAACTCCGATCGCCGAAGTCGAGCAGTTGCCCATCGGTTCGCGTCCCGCTCGACGGCGCGGCGGGCACCAACTGAGCGACCTCCGTGCCATCCCATGGGTATTTTCCTGGACGCAAACGCGGTGCTTAATCCCCGCTTGGTATGGCCTGGGAACGGCGCTCGGTTCGTTGATGCGGCAACCCGCGGCGATCAGTCAATTACGCGACATGTATCGCGAGTGGCCTTATTTTCGTGCCACGATCGACAATGCGGAATTAGCCCTCGCCAAATCGGACCTCGGCGTCACCGACCGGTATGCGCACTTGGCTGGCGAAAATCCGCTTTTGAAGCGGGTCGGCAAGACGATTGGCGAAGAGTATAAAAACGCCATCGTCGGAGTCCTGGCAATCACCGAAAATCAGGAACTTCTCGACGGCACACCTTGGCTGAAGGAATCGATCCGAGTCCGCAATCGATACATCGACCCGCTGAATTTAATTCAGATCGAACTGCTGCGGCGGTCTCGAAATTGCGACCTCCCCGAAGATGCGAAAGAACGCGACGAACTGCGTCACCTGACGCGGTTAACGATTAACGGAATTGCAGCAGGTATGCGTACCAGCGGCTGACCGGCAGCTTGAGCGGCAGGCTTCGGGGACGCTCGCCGCCCTACAATGCACCGCCGGTGGAAACGTGGTTTATGCAACATTCCTTGATCTATGACTTGCTGGTCATCTTGGCCGCGGGTTTGGTCGCAAGCCTCGTTTGTCGATGGCTGCGAGTTTCCGTGCTGCTCGGTTATCTGCTGGTCGGTGTATTGCTGGGCGACGGCAACCTGGGCTGGATCCATGATGAAAACCATCAACTGGAGGACTTCGCCGAGGCGGGAGTGTTCCTCTTGCTGTTCACAATCGGCCTCGAGTTTTCACTCGATGATTTGCGTAGTCTAGGCCGCAAGCTGGTCATCGGCGGGAGCGTGCAAATGTTGCTCGTTGCCATCCCCGTGATGCTGGTGCTGCTAGCTACCAGCATGCCGTTCGAAACCGCTTTCCTGATCGGCGTTGCGACGTCGTTCAGTTCCACGGTGCTGGTCTTTAAGGCGTTGTCGGAGTGGGGGCAAACCAGCCTCCCGCATGGTCGCCGCGCGGTAGGCATATTGCTCTTTCAAGACGCCGCTCTGGTGCCCTTGCTGTTGCTAGTGCCGTTGCTGACCGGGGCAGGGGAGACCACCGATGGTGCGAGGTATGTCTGGCTGGCTCTCACGTCGGTGCTGTTTGTCGTCACGATCATTGCGCTGCGGACTTTGCTGGCTAAATGGATGATCCCGCTGCTGGCCCGCTTTCGCAGTCCGGAAATGGTCATCTTGTTCACATTGGTGGCCCTCGGCGGCGTCACCCTAGGGGCCTTTAACATCGGATTACCTCCGGCGGTCGGCGCATTTTCGGCGGGACTGATCTTTAATGGTAACCGCTGGACGAAACAGATCGACGCGCTGATTCTGCCCTTTCGCGAAACGTTCGCAGCCATTTTCTTTGTCGGCCTGGGGCTGATTTTCGATCCTCGCCTAGTGTGGAATGAACCCCTTTGGATGTTCGGCTGCTTGCTCGCCATGATCAGCGTGAAAGCGCTCGCCGCGACCATCGCGTTGCGTCTGACAGGCTTGGCTTGGCGAGCCGCTTGGGGCATGGGAATCGGTTTGGCGCATGTCGGCGAATTCGCCTTTGTGCTGACGCTGCTCGGTTTGGATGCCAACGTATTGTCGGAACAAAACTACCAGCGGATCGTCGCCATCGCTGTCGGTTCCCTCATCCTCACACCGCTGTTGCTGAAGTTAGGGCTGAGCGGCATTCGTGACCAAACCGTTCAAGAGGGCGTCGACCTATCGACTGCGGTGCGGGAGACGAGTGAAAACCGGGCCACCGTGATTGGCGCTGGTCCGATTGGTCGACAGGTGGCCTCGCAACTCGAGACGGTCGGCAAAGATGCCTGCTTGATCGACTTCAGTTCCATCAATTTGCATCCCTTCGCCCAAGAGGGTTTTCGCACCATCGCGGGCGATGCCACCGATCGGTCGGTGTTAAGACTGGCCTATGCCGATCAGGCGGCGATCACTGCCGTTTGCGTTCCCGATGACGAGACCGCGCTCCGCGTGGTCCGCGTGGTGAAAGAACTGAATCCCGACGGCTTCATCCTGGTGCGCTGCCGCTTCCAGTCCAATGTCAGCAAACTGCGGTCCGCCGGCGCGGACGCGGTGGTCAGTGAAGAAGCCGAAGCTACCAGCGCGATCCTCAAAACCTTGGCGAGAATCGCATCGTCTGGTCAATAAGCCAGCCGTCGGCTCATCGCGCAAGACCCTCGATCGATTTCGACGCGTCATGCATCGCCGCCAACAGTTCCTTCGCAAACGCTTTCACATCGTCGAGAACCTGCTGACGTGTTTCCGGCGTCACCTTTGCGATCCGGCGCACGAAGGCGGAACCTACAATCAACCCGTCGGCAACGGGAGCCAACGTTTTGGCCACGTCGGGACCGCTGATTCCAAATCCAATGCAGATCGGCAAGTCCGTCTGCTGCTTCAGCCACTGCACATTCTCCAGCAACTGCGGAGGCAACTCCTGACGTTCGCCCGTAATACCCGTCACCGACACAAAGTACAAGAAACCAGTCGATAATTCCGCAATCTTGACTTGCCGCTCCCGCGGCGTGGTTGGCGTCACCAACTGGATCAAACTGAAATCGTGCTCGCGGCAGACCTTGGAAACCTCAGCAGCCTCTTCCAGCAACAGGTCAGGCACGATAGCCCCACTATACCCCGCCGCCAAAGCTTGCTTGATGTACGCCTCCAATCCAACGCGATGGATGATCGAATAACTGACCATGGTGACCAGCGGCATCGTCAAGGAATCTCGCAGCGACTGCGCCATGTCCATCATTTGATGCAAGCGAAAACCGCGATCGAGGGCGCGCTGGTAAGCGGCTTGAATCACCGGGCCATCGGCGATCGGATCGCTGTAGGGCACTCCGACTTCGCACATGCTCGCACCCGCTTCTGCCAACGTCGTGATCAACTCCGCAGTGAACTCGATATCGGGATCGCCCGCGGTCACGAACGGCAACAATGCTTTACGGCCTTCGGCACGGAGCTTTCGAAAAAGATCATCGATCGCAGACATTAGGCACGCCCCAGGTTCTTGTTCATGTTCTTCTTGTATTGCTCGACGCCGGGCTGGCCATAGGGATTCACTCCCAGCAAGCGGCCTTCGATGACAGTGGCAATCATCAGCATTTGGAACAATTGTCCCAGCACATGAGTATCGATTGTTGGCAAGATGATGTCGGTCGTGGGGCGACCATCGGCATGCAGCGCTTCGTTGGTGCCACGAATCGCGGCATCCATAATGTCGGGCAGCGTCTTGTTGGCGATGTCGTTCAAACCGTCTTGATTGCGATCGCTCGACCCGACACCCAACGGGTCGGTGCGATAGTTCTTGACGATCACATTATTGAATACCTTGTCGCTGTGGCCCTCTTGGTGCTGTTGATGGCGACTGTGCAAGTCGCGAGTGTTGACGGTCGTTAACGGCGTCACTCCCTTGCCATCTTTGCCATTGGATTCGGCCAGCAGTTGGTCGTACCACATCCCGACCGCTTCCAAGGCTTTGCTCCACACGCTCATCACGCGGATGTTGCAACCGCGATGCTTCGCCAGCAAGTGGTTGGTGGCCACGTATTTCAACACCACATTTTCAGCCGGATCGGCGGTGCGGAAATGTTCGTTCATCGCGACCGCACCGGCAAGCAACTGCATACAGTCCAGACCTAACATCGCCGCGGGCAGCAAACCGACCGATGACAACACGCTGAAGCGACCTCCCACGCCATCGGGCACGGTAAAGATTTCTTGACAGCCGATTTCGGTTGCCAGGGAATGCAATTTGCCACTTTCGCCGGTGACCGGAAAGACAAAATCGGCCAAGTGATCTGCCGCGTCGGCACCAAGCGACTTTTCCAACTCTGCCAGAAATTGTCGAAAAGCGACGGCCGTTTCCATCGTCCCGCCACTCTTGCTGATCACACAGATCCCCCACCGATCGGCGACCTTGTTGTCTTCGCAGGAGCCGGCGGCAAGCCGATCAAGCAACGCCGACGTGGCGTCGTTGTCCACATTGTTGCCCTCGAAATACATCCGCGGCTTGCTGCCGCGTCCACCCCGCGACAACTCGTTGTGATAAGGATGACAGCAGGCGTCCATCATCGCGCGAGCCCCCATGTAGGAGCCTCCAATGCCGAGCACGACCACGGCATCCAAACGTTCGTGCATCCCATTGGCAACGGAAAAAATCCGCCCCAGTTCACTAGCATCGCGTTGGGCTTCGTAGGCGGCGAGCTGTTCCTCAGGAAGCCAAAAGAAACGTGCGTCGAGCGGCTGTTTGTCTGCCGGGATGTCACCACTGGCGTACTGCTTGGGATCGATTTCCAGCATTTCTTGACGCAACGGCACGAGCTGCTCAAGGCACTCGGACAACTGGGCTTCCGTGATGCCATATTCGGGATGGATCGAACCCGACGGATCAAACTGCAGCAAGCTCATGGCATTTCCTTCGTATTAAGACCGCGAGGAACGACCTGTACAGATGCTCTTGCTCTATTAAATTCGAGTCACACAGGTCGCGGGGGTGCCATATTACAACCTCCTCGCTCAGCACTGTAGCCCTGCTAGTTGGAACGCGGGAACGGCAAACGTTCCCGCGACGTTTCAAAAATGCTTGACCGGCACTCGGTCGCCCGAAGGCTACTCCTGACGAAGAATCTGCATGAGTCCTCTCAGCACCAGATCGTGGTAGCTGACAATCCCATTGACTTCGCCGTTGTCGATAACTGGAGCCCGCGTAACCTGAAAGCGTTCCATTAAGCGAGCACAGTATCGGATATTCATGCTCGACGGGACGCTCAACACAGGCTTGGCCATCAGCTCATATAGGTTAACTCGATCGGGCGAACGATCGGCAGCGAGCACCTTCTTGGCGATATCGGAAAGCAGCACCAAACCGAATTCATCGTTCTCGTCCCGCTTGGCTACGATTAACGCTCGGGTTTCGGGATGCTTCATGGCCAGCAGCGCCTCCTTCACGGTCAACTTTCCATCGACCAAATCAAAGTCGCGTTTCATGACGTCACCGACGCGTACAATAATCTTGTCGGTCATAATTTATCCTCGACCAAGTCTGTTAATTTTTCAATTTGATGGCCAACGCCGATAGCGTCTTCTACATCGATTTGAATGGCGATTCCCGTTCCGGGCTTCTGTTCAAACTGCGCCACACGGCCAATTGTTTCTAGGATATCACGCGACAAATGCCCTTCGACAAGGAAAAGCAGTACTTCCCGCTGCGCACCGAGCGACAGTCCAAAAAACGACTTCGTTGGATTCAAGCCTTCGCCACGAGCGTTCCCAATGACGGTTGCGCCGGTCGCTCCCGCATCTCGTGCCGCTTTCATCACTTCCGATGTTTTATCGTCGTTGACAAATGCAATAATTAATTTGAAGTGCACGTCAATTTCCCTGAGTTTCAGGTCCTTTACCAAAAAGTTTCGTTGGGTACGGGTTTGGCGACGCCGGCGATGCCCACTCTAGAATCACCAGCCACATCATTGCGCCGCTTTAGGGACGAGTCGCCGCGATTGCCAAGCTGCCAGTTGGGCATATCCCATGACCGTGATCATCGGAAATAGGGATGCGAAAGCAATCAAACCAAAGCCATCGACGATAGGATCTCGGCCCGGCACGCGTGTTGCCAGTCCCAGTCCTAGCGCGGCGACCAATGGAACCGTCACGGTGGAAGTAGTCACTCCCCCCGAATCGTAGGCCAGCGGGACAATCTGCTTTGGGGCAAAGGCGGTCTGGATGACCACCACGATGTAACCAGCCAGAATAAAATAAGGCAGCGGCCAACCGAGCACGATCCTGAGCGTACCTAGAGATACGCCCAAACCAACTCCCAACGCGACAGCTAGCCTTAGACCCAACGCGCGAATCGTTCCACCGGAGACCTCTTCGGCCTTCAGGGCAACGGCGATCAATGCTGGCTCAGCAATCGTGGTACTGATGCCGATGGCAAACGCGAACAGATAAGTCCAGTAAAAATCCCAGACCTTTGGAGTCGATGGCTGCCGCTCCTCCGAATGGGCATCGCCTGCTTGCTCGACCGCCCCCGAGTCCACAGCAATCTTGGTCTCCTGTAAGTCCGATAATTGGGCCGCCATTTCTTCACCGAGTGGAAAAAGTGCCAACTCGAGCCCCACTAAGAACATCGACAATCCGAACAGCACCAAGGCAACTCCCCAGGCCAATCGCGGCACATTCACCAACGGGCGACGCAGTACAACCAGTTGAAAAAAAGCAATCACGATCAACAGCGGAAGAATATCGCGTAACGTTGAAGCAAGGGATTGCCAAAGAATTTGGGTCAACATCATGGTAACCGTGCATGGCCCGGTGAAGCGGCAAAGGTAGAGATGTTCGTGGTGGATCCACAGCCCGAACATCAAGTGATCGCAAACGGTTACCAATCATGGCCACAAGATCCCGAAAGCGAGAACAAACAAAATGGGAGTTAAGGATGCAAGGGCAATCAGACCAAAACCATCGATCAAAGGATTACGGCCTTGAATGCTGGACGCCAACCCGACGCCGAGAGCTGCGGTGAGCGGGACGGTGATGGTGGAAGTCGTGACACCTCCTGCGTCGTAGGCGATGCCGACGATATTGCTTGGGGCAAACGGCGTGACGAGCATCACGCTTAGGTATCCGCTGATGATGAAGTACTGGATCGGCCACCCCTTAATAATCCGCACGACACCGGCAGCCAAGGCGACGCCCACCGCCAAGGCAACTGTGCAACGCAACGCAACTGCAAAACGGGAGCGTTCATTGGCCGCTATATCGCCTGCGTCGCCGAACCTTAACAAGGCGGCTTTGTCTGCCACCGCGATCAGCGCCGGCTCCGCAAACGTGGTCCCAAATCCGAGTGCAAACGCGAACAGCAGCAACCACACCACGCTGCCCTTGCTCGCGAAATCATGCGCCATCCCTTCGCCCAGTGGAAAAAGGCCCATCTGCAAGCCACTGACGAACATGGAAAGCCCAACGACAACCAGCATCAAACCGAACAATAATTGGTCAGCATTCTGCAAAGGCTGCCGGAATACAAATATCTGAAAACTGCCCACGACCACGATGATCGGCAGCAGGTCTCGAAAGCTGCTCCATAACGAAAAGCAAAGCTTGAGGCAGAGTGTTCTCAAGGCAGCCGCATTCATCAATGGGTCTCCGTTCCTCACTCGACAAGTGAAATCGCTTTATTACAAAGCCTAACCGGCAAGCCGCACATTGTGGCGTGACTGCGAATCTTTCGCCCAATCGGAAGTACTGCGAGTTTTCGTGTCGCTCCCGCCGTTTCGTTGAACTCCCGCCCGTCCCCACGCCAGCCCACCACACAAACCCCCGGTGCCTGACTTCAGTCCCTTCCGCTATGTCTTCCATTCAAGAGAGCCCCATCATAACGTCTTGTGGAGACGACGCCACTACAATGGCACGGTCACTGAACTTGCATGATCCTGTAGTCGTCGACCGCTGGCGAATGGTTATTCCTGCTCACTGACGATCGCCTAGGGATTGCTATTATGCACCTGCCGTTCCACCCCTAATCGAATGCCAGATCACGGCCGACCCAAGGCAGCCACCAACATTGAGAGCGATTAAAAATGAGCCGTTTTCAGAGCAACTGCATTAAGAATGTTTGCTTCCTTCGTACAGGGCATCCCGGCGATGCCGGGGCACTCGAGCGAGCGTTGCGATTGTGTCAAAGCAGTGGCGCAAACTTGAGTATCGTGAGTGTCGTGGATAATCCGCCCGAGGGAATCCTGGGATTCCTCGCATCCTGGGGCACAACTGCCGATGCGATCGCTTGCGAATCGGATGAGGCGGACGCAGGAGAAAGGTTGGCCAAGCTCGCGCGGGAGCAGGGCGTTAACGCTACCAGCGAGTTGCTTCGCGGGCAGAGGTTCTTGGAGGTGAGTCGCAAAGTTCTGCGAGACAAACACGACCTGTTGATCAAGGCCACTGAATCAACGCACGTGGTCCACAAAGTGCTTTTCGGGCATATTGACCGACAGCTGATTCGCAAATGCCCGTGTCCTGTTTGGATTGTAAAAACCTCCAACGGCAAGACTTATGAACGGATTCTTGCTGCCGTTGACCCGGCACCATTCCATGAAGATCCAGACAACTCCCCTGCACGAGAGGCACTGAATACATCCATCCTCCAATACGCCCAACTGCTCGCGGAGATCGAAGAGGCGGAGCTACATGTTGTTCATGTGTGGTCGTTTGACCTGGAAATGACGTTGCGGTCGCGCGCCGGGTTCGACAACGAATCGGTGGCCGAAGTGGGAGAGTCGTTACGCCAAAAACATGAAGTGGCACTGGCAGAGTTGGTGGGGCCGTACCTACGACACATCTCGCGCGTCCACCTCGTCAAGGGACACGCTGGAGAGGAAATTGCGAAGCTTGCGGTCAGTGAGTCGTTCGACGCGGTCGTTATGGGAACGCTGTGCCGTAGTGGGCTGGGTGGACTGCTAATCGGCAACACCGCTGAAACCGCACTCGACCACGTGAATTGCTCAATCGTGGCTCTGAAACCACCTGGATTTTCATCCCCGGTGCAATGACAAACTATTCACTGTCAAAAATTTGGCGGAGCGGTGGCCCTCAATTGGTGCTCTCGCGACGCATCGTTGTTTCGCTACTCAGCCCCGAGACCGGTAGATTGACAACGCTGGTCACCCAACCGACCGAAGACAGGTCGACCGAAACGCGGACGGTCACCATGTCACCCGGCTGCGCTGATAACAGTTCACTGGGCAATACGGTAACGGCCACATCGCTCGAGGTGTAGGACTGCATTGCCTCGTTGACACGCTGTACCACCGTCGCATTGGTTGCCGTCGGAGTCACCCCAAATCGTGCTCCCTCACGACTAGCGTGTGTCGCGGCGTTCTTGAGCATCATGATGCGACCGATCTCCACCATTCCAAACATGAACAAAATCATCAGCGGCGCGATGATCGCGAATTCGACCGCAGCGGCTCCCTGACGCGAACCGGTAGACGCATGCCGCCGAAATAGTTTCTGTGGACGTGCGGAGCGAAGCAGAGATGAGGACATCGTTAATCAACCAGCAAAAGAGAGATGTTTTTTCTAGTCAGCCGCAAAGACTTATTCCACCAACATGACAGGCGTGTAGACGTGACTGCTCATACGAGTACCGGTTTTGCGAATCTTGCTGTGACGCGCGATAACCGGTGCGGGCTCGATAATCACGCGTTTCTGATTCATCCGACCGGTCAATTTGACTTCCAGAATTCGAACTCCGGCGAACTTGACAATCGTGTAAGTGGCGTTGTTTCCATTGCCATTCACTTCGCGAAAGATGGGGATCACCCGTTTTTCTCCGACGATCGACTGCAGTTCGTCTTTGACACCGGCACTGATCCCTGTGTCGCCATTGAGATAGAGTTCATCCTGTTCATTAAACTCCAATGGCCCCCCCAGCGTCAGCAAATCGTTTCGTGAAATGCCGTGCACAATTTGCCGGGAAATGTCTCGGGTGCTATTGTTGGCCGAGCCGATGTCGACCGTACCTCGGTTTCCAGGCGACCCGGTTCCTTGCGGGTAGAGATTACACTCATGCCGCCCATTGCTATGCCGGACAACCTGGCCATTGACCCAACTAAGGGAATCGCCGGCCTGACCATTTTCGACCGCGGTCCAGGTATCGATATCCAGTGCAAATGGCAGCATTTCAATGGATGACCCTTCCTCGTCAGGAAGGTAAAAACCTTCGATGGAGTTCACTAATGCGGCAGTGGAAGTGGACGCCATTGACTGGCTTTGGCGGCCTGAGAACATCCCAAAAAAGAGAGGCACCTCACCGTTCGTATTTTCTTCTCTGCGGACCGAAACGCGGACTGCATTCAATTCCAATGGCGATTCCGCGATGAAGGTGTTTGTGGAAACGTCATAAAACCCCAATTTCACATCGTTACCGGTTAACGACAAACGGGGTGCCGCGTTCCCGACTTTGTTTTGCTGACTGAACTGGTCGGCGGACTGTGTGACCTCTCGAACCAAATCGGCTTCGGATCGCTCGGCGACGCGACCATCAAACAACGCCCAGGCCCCGGCGAGTGCAGCGGAGTCACTGGTGCGAGTTAATTCTGCCTGCGAGTTGTGGATGTAGCCAAGGTCGATGGTCAGGCCCAACAAGACCGCCATCACACCGATCATCACGATACCAAACGCGGTTGCGGATCCGCGTCGAGATCGTCTCCTGGGCAGTAATGCGTACCTAGCGGAAACCGATTCGGAACAGGTTCGTGGCAGAATGGTTTGAAAAGAAAGCATGAAAGAGTCCCATGAAGAGAAGAGGACAAGAAAGATTTACAAAGACAAGTCAGACAAACAGCGATCCAATGAAATTCGTTGGCCAAGCTACAAAGCGTTCAAATCCGTTTCCAGCGTGACCACCGAACCATCCGTTCGGTAGGCTCGCACGCGTAATAGCTTTAAAGCCTGCACTCGATTTTTTCCGAATCCAACGTCCACATCCGCAGCGGAGCGTCGCGGAGTGTAGCGACGCAGGTCGCTAATCTCCTCGGCAGGTATTCGCAGTAAATATTCGGGGCCGCCAAACTCGCCCCATGAGACCGACGTTCCGTTCTTGATTGCAAATAATATCTCGCCGTTCATCGATGCCATGACGTTCGTCCACCGAATCGTCTCTTCAGGATGATTTAAAATGACTCGTGATTCGCTGCGAGCTTCATCGATCACCTCATCGTTCCGTGCCGCGGAAACTCGAAAGCCACCCCCCGAGAAATTGGCATCCGCGGCATGGTTTAGCTGCAACTGAAAGTAGTGCGACGGTTGCTCAGCATCCGGTGTCAGGTAAATCGACAATTGCGGTGAATTGGTGGCTGGATCGGGCTGCTGCAACTGAAGTTCCCAATCTTCCTCGATCCGTCCCCAAGGCTCACTGGCATTGGCGAGCGTGCCCAAAGCCGATGCAAACCCGATGACGACGGCCCACCCAAGCCCAACTTTGAAACGACGTTTGTGCATCTTTAATGCCTTCCGAATGGAGAAGAGATCCCCCGCAAACGACTGTTTTACAAGGGACGAATAACTGCCGAGCGGCAATCGAAAAGATAGGTCATCAACCACGATGACTCGGCAAAAGAAATTGGCAAACAGCCAAATCGTGCTGTGCTGCAGCGATGCCGGTGCGTTAGTAGCGACTGAGACAATTCTTCATCTGCAATTCGAAACATCGCAATTCGAGAGACGAATTCAAGGAGACGAAAGTCCGAGACCGAGCGATGACTTACCCCCTCGGTCGCATCGAGTACCGTCATCGCGGTTACTCCAACACGCTATCACCTGCCGGGCCATTCGCCATGGTACCCCACCGATCGATTAGCCATCGGACGGGAACCGAACCTGTGATTCTTGCGGCGACCACGCTTGTCCCCCGTGCTACCACGGTGGTTCAGGGAACTCCCCGTCGGGTGCTTCGGAGCGAACCTCAACGGTCTCTCCGAAGCACGTTAGAACGGGCGAAGCGATCACCAGCACGAAAGGAACCGGCGATGCAATCAAGAAGCCTCAGTCCTTGGAGGCCTTCTTCGGTTTGGTCGACGCATCGGCTTTCTTGCCTTCGGATTTTTTAGTCTCCGACTTACTCTCGGCAGGCTTGTCGCTCTTTGCGGCCTGCTTGTAGGATTCACTGCGGTAATCCGTTTGATAAAAACCGCTTCCTTTGAACATGATCGCCCCACCGGTGCCGAACAACCTTCGCAGTTTGTTCTTCTTGCATTCGGGGCACTTCTTTTCCAGCGGTTCATTGATCCCTTGGAAAAGCTCAAACGAATGCCCGCAGGCATCACATTCGTAATCGTACGTCGGCATAGAGGGTTCCTTGAAAGTTAATTTTCCGGGACGGGCCCGGTGCTGACAATCACTTGACTGGGACGGACCACACGATCATGCATTTGGTAACCGGAGGTGACTTCCATCGACACGATTCCCGCAGCGAACTCGTTGCTCGGCGCCTGCTGGATCGCTTCATGATAGTTCGGATCAAAGACTTCTCCGACCGCGGGAATGAGAGTGCAATGATGCTTCGCCAAGGTGTCGTTCAATTGCTTGGCGACCATCGCCACTCCCTCACGGAGACCGGCACTTTCGCCCGACTCACCGGCAGCGTTGAGCGCTCGCATCAAGTTGTCACGGACCTGCAGCATGTCTTGCAGCAGCGGTAGTGCTGCGAACTTGAGTTGGCTTTCGTAATCCGTTTTGATTCGTTTTCGGAAGTTTTCCTTTTCCGCTTCGGCTCTCAACACCCGCTTATCAGCTTCGGCCAGTTGCTGCTGCAACGACTCCACGGTCGACTCCGTTGCCTCGGCCGGTTCGGACTCGCGGGGCGTGTTGGAATGATCCATCGATTCACTCCAGTCGACCGCATCGGTTGGCTCGACATCTTCGTGATTGTGTTCTTCTGCCATCGTAGTTTCGATCAAGTTTCTTGTGTTGAGGAGGATTCAGGGTCAAAAAAATCACGCAACTTGGACAGAAACGACTTCCGTTGCGGCAGGACCGACTCATGCTCCAAATCGGCCAGTTCCCTCAGCAATTGCTCTTGCTTTTCACTTAATTTCTTTGGCACTTCGATGATCGTTTGGACCCGCAGGTTACCGCGACGTCCACCACGGGGATCGGGCATGCCTTGATTCCGCACCGTGAAGACTTCGCCACTGTGCGTTCCCGGCGGAATCCGCAGTTGATGGGGACCATCGAGCGTTGGGACTTCGATCTCCGCACCTAGGGCCGCTTGGCTGTACGAAATCGGCAGCTGCAAAATCAGGTCGCGTCCATCTCGGTGAAACAAGCTGTGCGGCTGGACGGTGATGAACAGGTAACAATCGCCGGGCGGGCCACCATCGGGACTCGCTTCGCCTTCTCCGGGTACGCGAACGCGCATTCCATCATCAACACCTGCCGGGATATCGACGCTGCGCTGGACCCGTTCGGATTGCAAGCCTTGTCCGCCACAGTCACCGCAGGGAGTCCCGATCGTTTGCCCCGCACCGTGACAACGTGGACAGGCTGTCTGGACCCGCAAAATGCCGGCCGACTGGATCACTTGTCCTTGTCCGCCACAGGTGGAGCACGTTTCGGGCTGACTCCCCGGAGCAGCGCCGCTTCCCTCACAGGTTTCACACTTCACGCGGCGTCGAAAAGAAACCTCCTTCGACACCCCGCGCGCGGCCTCTTCCAGAGTCAACGAGACATCGCAACGCACGTCGGCACCGGGACGAGCGCGACGTCGACGCCCACCGCCTCGACTTCGACCGCCGAACAGGTCGCCAAAGGCGCCACCACCAAACAGGTCGCCAAAGGCATCGAAGATATCTTCGACGTCGTTGAATTGCGGACCGCCACCGCCACTAACGCCAGCGTGCCCAAAGCGGTCATAGCGAGCCCGCTTCTCGGGGTCGCTTAGCACTTCGTAGGCTTCGCTCGCCTCTTTAAATTTCGCGACGGCGTCCTCATCTTCGCGATTGCTGTCCGGATGATAGCGTATCGCCAGCTTACGATACGCCTTATCGAGCGTCGATTTCTCAACCGTCCGGTCGACCTGCAAGACCTCGTAATAACAGCGTTGTTCAGGCATCTTGTGAGCATTGCCGTGGAGAAATGGGTGCTAACGAAATCGGGCCATCTTCGACGGCGCGAAGCATGGCCCGATCTGAGTAAAACGAAGCAAGGCGAGACTAGGCGACCACGCCTTCGACAGGCCGCTTATCTTTATCTTCTTCTTCGTAGTTCGTGACCAGGGCTTCGGTGGTCAACAACAAACCTGCGATCGAAGCGGCATTCGCCAGTGCGGTTCGCACGACTTTGACCGGATCGATCACGCCAGCCTTGAACATGTCGACGTACTCACCGGTGTTGGCGTTGAAACCAATATTGTCGGCTTTCTGACGGACTTCGTCCACGACGACGCTGCCATCGATGCCACCATTATCGGCAATCTGTCGCATCGGCGAGTCGAGGGCCCGGAGGACAATATCGATGCCCACGCGTTCGTCGGCTTTGGCACCCTTGCGAGCTGCCATGACGGCATCGTGACATCGCACCAGAGCGACACCACCACCGGGCAAAACGCCTTCTTCAACGGCCGCACGTGTGGCGTGCAAAGCATCTTCCAGGCGAGCCTTGGTCTGCTTCATTTCGGCTTCGGTTTCCGCACCGACGCTGATCACAGCCACACCGCCGGCCAATTTGGCTAGCCGCTCCTGGAACTTTTCCTTGTCATACTCGCTGTCGGTTTGATCGATTTGAGCTCGAATCTGCGAGACGCGTTTGTCGATGTCGGCTCGCTTGCCGCCACCTTCGACGATCGTCGTGCTGCTCTTATCGACAACCACTTTCTTAGCCCGACCAAGTTGCTCCAAGGTCACATTTTCCAACTGGATGCCAAGATCTTCGCTGATCAGCGTGCCACCGGTCAGGGTCGCGATATCGCCGAGCATGGCCTTGCGGCGATCCCCAAAACCAGGTGCCTTGACGGCACAGACATTCAATGTCCCACGAAGCTTATTAACCACCAACAACGTGAGCGCTTCGGCATCCACATCTTCGGCCACGATGACCAATGGTTGGCCCGACTGAGCGGTCTTTTCCAACAACGGCACAAGGTCGCGGATGTTGCTGATCTTCTTTTCGTAAAGCAGGATCAATGCGTCTTCCATCACCGCTTCCATCGAAGTGGAATCGGTAATGAAGTACGGCGACACAAAGCCTTTGTCAAACTGCATCCCGTCGACGTAGCTGACTTCGGTATCGCGGGTCTTGCCTTCCTCAACCGTCGTGACGCCGTCTTGGCCAACACGTTCCAGTGCATCGGCCAACAGTTCCCCAATGGCCAAATCGCTATTTGCCGAGATCGCACCGACGTGAGCGACTTCTTGCTTGCTCGTGACAGGCCGAGCCATCTCCATCAAGTGTGTCGTCGCGGCCTGAACGGCCTTGTCGATCCCACGACGGATTGCCGCGGGGTTGCTGCCAGCGACGATATTACGCAAACCTTCTTTGAAGATCGCTCGTGCCAGCACGGTCGCCGTAGTCGTACCGTCACCCGCCAAATCGCTCGTCTTCTGAGCAACTTCGGCGACCAACTTGGCGCCCATGTTCTCGAAGCGGTCTTCCAGTTCGATTTCCTTCGCCACCGTCACGCCGTCCTTGGTGACGGTCGGTCCACCAAACGACTTATTGATGATAACGTTGCGGCCGGTTGGCCCCATCGTGGTCGCGACAGCCTTGGCAAGCTTTTCCACCCCGGCCAGCATGCGAGCCCGCGCGTGGTCTTCAAATAGCAGTTGTTTTGCCACTTGTCAGGTCCCTTGTAGTTAATAAATGGTTGTATGAATGATGTGAAACGAATCGGACGAACCGATCGTTAGACGATTTTTGCCAAGACGTCGCTTTCGCGAAGGATCTTCATTTCCTTGCCGTCGACCTCGACTTCGCTGCCGCCGTACTTGCCGTAGATCACCGTGTCGCCCACAGACACGCTCAATTCACCACGATTGCCACTATCTAGCAACCGACCGGGGCCGACAGCGACGACCGTTCCACGTTGTGGCTTTTCCTGCGCCGAGTCCGGCAGCACGATTCCGCCGGCGGTGGTCGATTCGGCTTCGTAAGGTTGAACGACAATGCGATCATCAAGGGGACGAAGGTTAATTTTGGCCATCGTATGTGTTTCCTGAAATTGAAATAGGTTGTTTGATTGTTAAATAGAAAGGTAAGGGAGTACGTACAGGAACAGACCGGCGGCTTACATCATGCCGCCCATGCCGCCCATGCCGCCCATGTCCATGCCGCCCATGCCACCCATACCGCCGCCCATTCCGCCCATGCCACCCATACCGTGGTCATGATGGTGATCGCCACCACCTTCTTCGGCAGGCTCAGGAATGTCACAGATCAGCGATTCCGTTGTCAGCAACAAAGCAGCCACACTGGCAGCGTTGGTCAGCGAAGTTCGCACCACTTTTGCAGGATCGACGATTCCCGCGGCCAGCATGTCACCATACTGATCGGTGTTGGCGTCGTAGCCATCGTTCTTGCCCTTCATCTGCAGCACGCGGTTGACCACCACGGCACCTTCCAACCCAGCGTTGGTTGCGATCGCCCGCAGCGGCTGGTCCAGCACGTTGCGAATGATGCGAACGCCCATCATCTGATCGCCTTCCAAAGTCTTTTCCAGCTTCAGAACGGCCGCTTTGCAGCGAATCAGCGCCACGCCACCACCCGGAACGATCCCTTCCTCAAGGGCCGCTTGCGTGGCCGCACGGGCATCGTCGATCAGCGCCTTGCGTTCTTTCATTTCGGTCTCGGTTGCCGCACCGACGATGATCTGCGCCACGCCACCGGCCAACTTGGCAAGCCGTTCTTGCAGTTTCTCACGATCATAATCGCTGTCGGTGTTGTCGATTGCGCGACGAATCTGCTCGACACGACCCTCGATTGCTTCCTTCTTACCAGCACCGCCAACAATCGTCGTCGCTTCGCCGGTAATGCGAACTTTCTTGGCACGCCCCAAGTCGCTCAACTGGACGCCTTCCAGATCGATGCCTAGATCCTTGAAAATCGCCTGACCACCGGTCAATGCCGCGATGTCGCCCATGATGGCTTTACGACGATCACCGTAACCTGGAGCCTTCACGGCGGCTACCGACAGGATGCCACGCATCTTGTTGACAACCAACGTCGCCAAAGCTTCGCCTTCGACGTCTTCAGCGATAATCAACAGAGGCTTTTTCGACTTGCTGGCAGCTTCCAACAATGGGATCAGCTTCTTGTTGTTGCTAACCTTCTCTTCGAACAACAAGATGTAACAGTCGTCCAGTTCGACCGAGACTTCATCTTGATTGGTGACGAAGTGCGGCGACAAGAAGCCGCGATCAAACTGCATGCCTTCGACGACTTCGACGGTCGTTTCGTTGCCACGACCTTCTTCGACCGTGATCACCCCGTTCTTGCCGACTTTTGTGAAAGCGTCTGCCAGCACGGTGCCAATCGCAGGATCGTTGTTACCAGCGATCGTCGCGACCTGCTTGATTTCGGACTTCGACTTTTCGTTGATCGGCGTGGCGAGCTTGCCGATCTGGTCACACACGACGTCGACTGCTCTGGAAATCCCACGGCCCAGTGCCATCGGATCGGCACCACTGGCAACCGCCTTCAAACCATCGCGGAAAATCGCCTCGGCCAACACCGTTGCGGTCGTCGTTCCGTCCCCGGCGACGTCATTCGTCTTGCTGGCGGCTTCTTTGACGAGCTGTGCGCCGAGGTTTTCAAACGGGTCGTCCAACTCGATGTCCTCAGCAACGGTCACGCCGTCCTTGGTCACCTTGGGTGAACCCCACCCCTTGTCCAGCACCGCGTTGCGGCCGCGAGGCCCCAGAGTACTGCGTACGGCTCGGGCCAATTTACTCACGCCAGCCAATAGCGGGCCACGTGCGTCATCATCGAACACGATCTGTTTTGCCACGTCGTGTTTCTCCTGTGTTTTGTACAGTGGAGGGGTTAATAAAATGGTTTCAATCGCAGGCCACCGAAGCGACCATCGAATGCTTGAGTGCCAACTTGAGCGGACCGTCCGCACAATAATTGGCAGCCGCTCATTCCGACATCGGCTAATAGCAATGCCCGTGCCGGAAACCAAAAGTCGTGCCGCAAGTCCAACAAAAACAAGCACTTAGACCAGAATGGCTCTGACAGGACCGGCGTCTGCCAACCCCCTTCGTGTCACTCTGACAGTCGCAAGGCGCTGTGCGAGAATGTGGCGACCCGCAGCTGGCCAAGACGCTCATCACGCCACGCATGATCGCTGCCCTGGTCCGCCGACAGAACCACGACCGATGATCAACTATCATCGGTCGTTCGCCATCCAGCTTGCCTCCCTGTTGCCGCCTGCCGCCCACCCGCTGTGGCTGACGCCGACCACACTTGTCCGAGGAACCTCATGCCCGCGTTGTTTCGATCCTGCCTACCGCTGACCTGCCTACCGCTGACCTGCCTACCGCTGACCTGCCTACCGCTGACCTGCCTGATGGCGGCTGCTCTTTTTTTCAGTGCCGCTTCCGCTGCTTCCACCGCTTCCGCTGCCTCGCCACACCTAAACGTTGTGACGGTGTTCATTGATGACATGGGCTGGAGCGATCTGTCTTGCTTCGGTGGCGATGCGGTCCGCACCGAGAATATTGATCGACTGGCAGCCGAGGGCCTGCGTTTCACCAACTTTTACGTCAATTCGCCGATCTGCTCGCCATCACGGGTGGCACTGACAACCGGTTGCTATCCGCAACGCTTTCGCATCAGTTCCTACCTGTCGAATCGCCAAGCCAACCGGAATCGCGGGATGGCGCAGTGGCTCGATGTCGATGCCCCGGTCTTGGCCCGCGAGCTCCAGCACGCCGGCTATGCGACGGGACACTTCGGCAAATGGCACATGGGCGGCCAACGCGACGTCGGCGAAGCACCGCTGATTGCTCAGTACGGTTTCGATCAAAGCTTGACCAACTTTGAAGGTCTCGGGCCGCGAGTGCTGCCGCTGCTGGACGCTTACGACGGCAAGCCACCGCGAAGACACGACCTGGGTTCGGCTAGTCTTGGGCAGGGACCGATTCGCTGGGAGGACCGCAGTGTCGTGACGGCCGCGTTCGTGAAGGATGCAATCGCCTTTATCGACGACGCTCAAGCCAACGCGAAACCGTTCTTCGTGAATATCTGGCCCGACGATGTCCACACGCCGATGTTTCCGCCCAAAGTACTGCGTGACGAAACCGATGGCAGTAAACGGGCACTGTACTACGCGGTGCTCGAGGCGATGGACAGACAGCTTGGGCAACTGTTTGACCGCATCGCCCAAGACGCCGAACTGCGAGGCAGGACGCTGATTCTCGTCGCTTCGGACAACGGCCCCGAACCGGGTGCCGGGCAATGCGATCCGCTGCGAGGCGCCAAAACGATGCTGTACGAAGGCGGCATTCGCTCGCCTCTGATCGTCTGGGGACCGGGCATTGTCAACCCAAAAGCGGTCGGTACGACCAACGAAACCTCGGTGCTGGCGGCCTTCGATCTCAATCGGTCGGTCTACACCTTGACCGGTACAGCGTTGCCCGCCAATGCCGACCTGGATGGCGAGAACTTGGCTTCGACGTTGCTAGGTCACGCAACCGCATCGCGGTCCCGACCGATTTGCTGGCGACGCCCACCCGATCGTCCGGGCACGAAAGAAAAACCGAATCCCGACTTGGCAATTCGCGATGGACGCTGGAAACTGACGGTGCGTTACGACGGCAGCGCGCCGCAATTGTTCGATCTCCACACGGACGCCGGTGAAAAACACGACGTTGCACTGGAGCACAAAAAAACCACGGAGCGTCTGAAGGACGAAGTGCTGCGTTGGAACGCGACTCTGCCCGCCGATGCGGGGGATCCCAATTTTGTGAGCACCGCCAATCTGGAAAGCTTGCCGGCCAAGCAATTCGTCAATCCGATCGGCGAAGGGGCCGACCCCTGGGTCGTTCGCGACCCCAACGGCGATCGCTATCTATGGTGTTTCTCCGCCGCAAATCGCGGCATCGCCATCCACACTTCGGACCGATTGACCTCTTTGGGCACGCCCCATGTCGTCTGGCAGGCCCCTGAAACGGGCCCCTATGCCAAAGAAATCTGGGCTCCCGAATTGCACTTTCTCGACGGCCATTGGCATATCTATTTCGCGGCTTCCGACGGAGACAACAAGCATCACCTAGCCTACGTCCTGCGTTCCCAAACGAACGATCCGCTGGGTGAGTACGATTTGCATGGACCGTTGGCAACGGGAGCGGGGCCCGACAGCATGTCACCGAATATCTGGGCCATCGACATGACGGTGCTGGAGCAAGACGGGAAACGCTACGCGATCTGGTCAGGCTGGGATGCGCCGGGAACCGACCGGCAGTATCTCTACATCGCACCGATGAAGTCGCCTACCGAGTTGGCTGGACCGCGTGTCCTGCTAACCAACCATGACGACTATCTGTGGGAACGGGTCGAACCGGTTCTTTCGGAGCGAGGGCTGAACGAGGGACCGCAGGTGTTTCAAGCGAAGGGCCGCACCAGCGTGGTTTACTCCTGCGGAGCTTCCTGGTTGCCAACTTACAAACTGGGTTTGCTGGAACTGAAGGCCAACGCCGATCCGCTCGACCCGGCCTCGTGGTCCAAGCGTCCGCAACCGATCTTCCAAAGTACCGCGAGCACTTATGGGGTCGGACACAGTTGCTTTGTTCCGTCACCGGATGGTTCGCAGTGGTGGCACGTTTTTCATGCCAAACAAGACCGCGATCCAGGTTGGCGTCGAGCGATTTATGTCCAGCCAATGCGAGTCGGCCGGCGAGGCTTTCCGATTTTTGGTCAACCGATCAAGGCCGACGAACCGCTTGCCTTGCCAAGCGGTCAAGAGGTTTCGCAAGCCGAACTGCCGATCAATGCTGCGTTATCTTCCTACGCTTCTCTCACCCACTGGAATTACTACGGCCACCAACAATTCTCTTGCATAGCCCATGGTGGCCTGCAACTCGGCTGCGTGCCAGATGATCCCATCAACGGGTACCGGAGTGGCGAGAAGTGGTTGCTCGATACCGCTCTACCAACCGACTATTCGGCCACCGTCACCATCGACTTTCTCGGTGCTGCACAAGCGCGAGATGCCGGGTTGCTGTTTCGCTGTTCAGGACCCTCGGTGGGCTACGATGCTCAGCGAGGTTATTTTGCCGGGCTGATTCCCAGAACCAAGCTGCTGGTCGTTGGCAAGACCGACGGAAGCCGCTGGGAAGAACTCGCCAGAGCTCCCGTCTCTTTTGACGCCAGCCAACCCCAGACGCTGAGAGTCGACGTACTGGGAAACGACTTCCAGGTTTTCGTGAACGACAACAAAACGCTGGAAGCCAGCGATGCAACTTATCAAACGGGCTCGGTGGGCCTACGAGTCGTGAACACCCACGCCCAGTTCACCAACTTTCACTTGCGGGCGATCAACGTTCGCTAGACGCCGAAACCATGCGTGGGACGGGCCGTGAAAGCAAGCCGTCGCGGCACTTAGGGTTTCCACGGTTTGAGCGAAAGCGGGACAATTTCAGAACCGCGTTGAATGGTTAGCTGGATGGTGTCGCGGCGATCGATGCGACGGAGCGTTTCTTTCAGGGAACGTTGACCATCGATACGATCTTCGCCGATCAGCAAGATCAAATCGTCGGCTTGCACGCCCGCTGCGGCGGCGGGCGTGGCCTTGGTGACGGCATCGACGAAGGCGGGGGTCTTTTCCAAAATATCGGGGACCATCACCAAGCCAAGCGATGCCAAAGAGTGAGCTTCGCCGCGCGGCAATAGCGGTCGCTCGGACTGTCTGGCCGTTCGCTTGCGGCCCGAAATAATGTCGCCGATCGCCGAACGCAACTCGGAAGCTGGCAAAGCATAGTTCAGCCACACGCCGGTTGAAGCGTCGCGTAATTCTTTGCCCAGCATGCCGATCAACTGCCCCTGGGCGTCGACTAAAGCGCCGCCGGCAGCCCCGGGATTGTTGGCTACCAGATCGAGCAGAAAGACGCTTCCATCGTAAGGCGTTTTGAAGGTTCCGCGTCGCGCCGACAGTTTGGTAACTGCAGCAATGGCCCCACGCATTACACTGGCCGGCTCGTTACCCGCGGCGATATTGAAGAGGTTACTGATCGCCAAGACCGGCATTCCGGTGCGCACGTCGGCACTCCCTTCGACGCTGAAAAACGGCAGCCCACTCGCTTCGATTTTTAGCACAGCCAATTCCAGAGTCGGCTCAAAGCCCACGATCTTCGATTCGAATCGACGGCCGTCATCCAAAACAACAATCGGCTCGACATCCAAGACGTAACTCCAAGCGGTCGCGATATGTCCGTCAGGCGAAACCAGGAAACCCGATTGATAGCCTTCCAAACTCGCGACGCCGCCGGCTCCGTACAGTTTCACGACGCGCTGTTGGCTTTCGCGCACGGCACGCTGCAGCGTTGGCTGCGCATCGGCGACCGTCGGGAACCCACAGACGACCAGCATCGCCACCACAACAAACCGACGCGTCAGGGAAGTTTGGTAAAGCAAATCAAGCCTCGATGGTCTCGGTGACAAGTGACTCATTAACGATCTCCATTAACTAGCGGCTTGTTCAGCATCCGCCACCGGACGCGAAATCCATGACTCGAGTTGCAGCGTCATTTCCGGGGTCGTCCCAAAACGCAATTCCAGCGACTGGGGCAAAGTCGCCGCCGCGTCATCGGCTGGCCATTGGATCAGCAATTCGGCCGGATCACGATCACGAGCCGCGAAGGCTTCGACCGATTCCAGGCGGTCCTCCAGCAGCAAAAAACGGCTCTCCACATCGCCAGAGGTGGCGACCAGCACATCCCGCAGCGGCCATTTACCGAGCAACGGCATGGTGCCCAAATAATAGGTGTCGCCATACTTGCCCGGTCCTAACTGCAGCATCCGTTTCAACGAGTGCAGCGTCGTTAAGAGGGCCGTGGGCGATCCGTTTTCGACCGCCTCGTACAACTGCGTGGGCTTACTGAGTTCCAAGATCTGCGTTTCGCGCTGGTCGTCTTTGCCCAAAGTGATGCGTTGCGTGCGATCCCCAACGATGATCTCCACCTTGCGGCCCTGATCGGTCTTGGCGGTCAGCACCCATTGTTCGTCAGGCGTGACTGCCGGCAAACTGGCCTGCAGGGCGGACCAGATTTCCGTTTGATACTGTTGATTGGGGTGATAATTCGCGTACGCCCGCCGCGCGGTGTGCTGTGCGTCGACCTCTGGCGGCAAGCGATTAGATTCCTCACCGCCCTGACCGCCCGGCTGTGGTTTTTCGTCTCCTGGCAAGGCTTCCCGGGGCTTCGACTGATCGCCGTCGGCCGGTTTTCCTTCCGGTTCTTTAGGGGGCGCGAGCGGCTGTGGGCGTGGCGGTGGCGGCGGCAGGGCTCCCGCCATCTTTTCCAGTAATTCATCCTCCAAATGGACGCCGGGCAGGCGAACGATCGTTTCGATCGTTTCGCCCAGATGCCGAAAGACCAACGGTACGCGCCAGTTCTTGGGCAACGTTCCCAGTACATTTTTAAAATCGTTCGCTGTCAGGATCGGCTGGCCGGCAAGCTCGAGGATCTCATCGCCATAGCGAAGCCCTCTCCGAAAAGCATCGGAAGACTCCAGGATATTGCTGACGATCGCGCCGCCATCGGGACCTGTCACCACCGTCGCACCGAGCGTCGCATGATCGACAATCCGGCCGCTGCGTAGATAGCCGATGAAGTTCTTTGCTTGGTTGATCGAAATCGCATAGCCGACGCCGACATTCACGCGACCTCGCTTTTCAAACGACGCCCGACCGACAATACCGATCAGTTTGCCGTCGCGGTCGTAGATTGGACCGCCCGAGTTCCCCGGATTGATCGACGCATCGGTCTGGATGCAGTTGGCATATTCAAGCAGCGTCCCGGAGGGATATTGGTACCTCCGCACACCGCTGATGATTCCCCACGTGACCGTTGGTTGTAGATTGGACGCCAACAAGAATGGGTTGCCAACCACAAAACACCAATCGCCCGGTTGCAGTTTGTCGCTGTCGCCCAACGTTGCGGCGGGGAAATCGTCGCGTCCGAGCAACCGGATTAACGCCAGATCGCCGACCGGATCGATGCCGACAATCACGGCGTCGTAGACATTGCCATCCGCCAAGCCACATCGCATGTGCACGCCAGCGGGGCTGCTGACATGAAAATTCGTCAACGCATAGCCATCGGGAGAAATCAGCACGCCGCTGCCCCCTCCGGCACCACCGGGCACAAACACGGAGACCGCTGTCGGCTTGGCGAGTTCGATCGCCGCGATCCGCTGCCGCTCGGCTTGCAGCACCGCTTCGGGAACCGCCAGCGGCTCCTCCGCCGGCGCGGTCGTCAGCAGCATCATGCCGAACAGGATTGCCAAGCAACAGGCAACGCAACGAGGGCTTTGCAAGGCAAGCCGATTTGAAAAGCGATGCTTCATTTGACCAATCTTGGTTCACGAATGTGGACGATATCTCCGATGTCACCGTCGCCACCGTAGTCGACTTCGAGAGTCAAGCGACTGGCATCGCCGATCGGCAATTCGATCGTTTGACTTGGTTCACCGATCTGCAACGTTTTTTCCCACGATGCTTCTCCGTTGAGCAGCACGCGGACATCGCAGCGGCCTCCCAGCGTCACCGAAGGATCGATTTGGACGCTGGCTAAAAACCGCTCGAATCCCGGTTCGATACGGTAGGTGAGCGTCGACTGACTGGGCACAATCAGGCTGCGGTTTTCGTCGGTTCGAGCTCCCAGCCAAGTTCGCGTTTGCTCCGAAGAAACCGCTTCCGGAACCGCAATGAAGGGTTTGAAGGTCTGCTCCAGAGGCTCAACCGAAGTCAAGAAAACAATGCTGTTGCTCAACTCAATCGACTGCAGCAGATCGATCCGCAGTTCGTGCTGCAGGCCCGCCGTGGTGGTGAGAGTCAACACACCTTCGGTTGGTCCCTCTGACAGTTCGGACGCATTCCAGACCGCCCCGTAGATGTCTTTGACTCGCAACTTTCCGCTTGCAGAACCGCCTGCCTCGCCACCTCCAAAGACGACTCCCTCTAGACGTCCCAGTGGCGCTTCGATCGGCGAACCGCCTAACTCGAACAGCACGTGCTCGGCGGTGATGCCTTTGATCACTCCACCCGCGGCATCCAAAGTATCGGTACCACGACGAATCACCAGTTGATCATCCGCCTTGAACGCCGAAACCATCTTGGTCCACTGTGCGTCGACTTGAGCCGCTGGTGCCCGAAAGCGAATCACGCTCAACTGACGAATCGGCACCGTCAAGGTCCCTTGTCGCCTTAGTTTCAACGTCGCTTGATCGTCGGCCAGCAAGACCTCGTCGACCGGTAACTGCGAACCATCGCGGAGGGTCACGCGGATGGCGGGACTGACTTTGTCGCTCGCCTCGCTGCGTTCGACACTTTGCAAATCGGACAACGCTACTTGTCGGTTCGCACCATCCACCAACAGGTTCAATTGGCCCTCATTTGCCCCCATCAGTTGGGCTTGATAGGGTGAGCCGTCCAGCGGAGTTACATTCACCGATAACCCGCCGGCCAGCAACCAGGTGGTGAGGAAAAGCATCAACTGCATGACGATGTGGAATCCGATGTATGGCGTTAAACTGGCGACACGCGTGTCCCTATTGTACCCACGTCGGCACGGCAACCATCGACGCGGTATCACGACGCCTTTCATTGTAGCCGATCAGGCGGGGTTGGACATGTAACGGAACGTCTGGCATGCTCCTGCGCAACCCTCGCATGTGACCGCTACGACGGACACCCTTTCGCTTGATCGATTTCCCTTTACTTCCCTTTACCGGTTTTTGGCTCCGGCCCATTTCAATGGTTCTTCAACAATGGCAAAACGCACCTTCGCGGTAATCGGCAGTGGCGCTTTAGGAGGCTTGTACGGGGGCTTGCTGGCTCGAGCGGGCTTCGAGGTCCACTTTTTGTTCCATTCCGACGCCGAACATGTCCGGCAACATGGCTTGCAGGTGGAGTCCAAACTGGGGGATTTCCATCTGCAGAACGTCCATGTTTACGACCATGCGGATGCCATGCCGGCCTGCGACGTCACGATTTTAGGACTGAAAACGACCAACAATCATCTGCTGCCCAAACTGCTGCCAGGACCGACCGGCACAGGCGGCAGTGTATTGGTGCTGCAGAACGGCCTGAATGTGGAAGCCGACACGGCGGCCGTCGTCGGACCGGGACGGGTACTGGGCGGATGTTGCTTCCTCTGCAGCAACAAAGTCGGGCCGGGGCACATCCGCCATTTGGATTATGGTCGGATTCTATTCGGCCGCTTTAGTCCTTCAGGCAGTCCTCCAGCGGGCATCGACCCGTTGGTGCAGGGGATTGAAGAAGACATGCGTTCGGCTGGAATCGATGCCAACGCCACGGGCGACCTGTGGCTGGCTCGCTGGCGAAAGCTGATGTGGAATATTCCTTTCAACGGCTTGTCGGTCGTCTTGAATGCATCCACGAAAGCGTTGATCGAAGACCCGCGGGCGACGGAATTAGCTGCCGCGTTGATGGCCGAGGTCGCTGCCGGCTCCGCAGCCTGCGGACGTCGACAACCGGACAACGCGATCGAGCAGACGCTGGAGCACACCCGACACATGGTGCCCTATGACAGCAGCATGCGGCTGGACTATTTAGCCGGTCGGCCGATGGAAATCGAAGCGATCCTCGGCAATCCGCTCCGAGCGGCGGAAAGCGCCGGAGAGCCGATGCCGAAGGTCCGCATGCTCTATCAGCAACTGGCTTTTCTTCAAGGACAAGCTCAGGCATCCTAAGGGGGCCTCGCTGGCATTCCGTCGCCTTGCGGTTTACGTTGTCACCACCAAATCCGACAACCCGTCGCTCCAGCCCACTGACATTTCACAAACTGATTCGCACCCATACAGGATCGCACACCCGTGGCCGCATCTTCTTCTCACCTTGCTATTGACCTGGGAGCCTCAGGCGGTCGCGTCATCGCCGGTAGTGTCGACAACGGGCGGTTGCAACTGAAAACCTTGCATCGCTTTGTCAATGATCCTGTCCACGTACAGGACAGCATGCAGTGGGACACGCTTGGCCTATGGCGAGAAATCCAAATCGGCTTGACCGCGGCTGCCAACGCGGCCCGCGAGTCGGGGACGACGATTCGCTCGGTTGGTGTCGATACGTGGGGCGTCGATTACGTGCTGCTGGGACGTGACCAACAACCGGTCGCCCCTGCGTTTCATTACCGCGACGCACGCAATCGTGGGATGCTGGAACAGGCCTTCTCGATCGTTCCTCGAGCCGACATCTTCGCCTCCACCGGTTTGCAATTTATGGAGATCAACACGCTGTATCAGTTGCTCTCGGCGAAGCAATCTGCGGCTCCTGGATTGGAAATGGCCGAAGGTTTCCTGATGATGGCGGACTTTTTCCATTGGCTACTAACGGGGCAAGCGTCGATTGAATACACCAACGCGTCGACGACGCAGATGCTAAATCCTCAAACGGGCGACTGGGCGTTTGATCTGATTGAAGCTTTTGAGTTGCCGAAGCATTTGTTCGGGCCCATCACCCAGCCTGGTCAGTTACTCGGACCGATTCAGCCTTCGGTGGCGGCGCGGACCGGCTTGTTTGACGTCCCGGTGATCCTGCCCGCCACCCACGACACCGCTTCGGCAGTCTTGGCCGTGCCCGCACATAGCTTTGCACCGGAGCAACCCGAATGGTGCTATATCAGTAGCGGCACATGGTCCCTGATGGGGTGCGAGTTACCCGCACCGTTGGTCAACGAGCGTTGTGCGGAACTGAACTTTACCAATGAAGGCGGCGTGCGAGGCAGCACGCGGCTGCTGAAGAACATCGGCGGGCTGTGGGTGTTTCAGCAAATCCGAGCGGCTCTCCAGCGACGTGGGACCGCGGTCTCATGGTCCGACATGGTCGCCGAAGCCGAGCGAGCCGAACCGTTTGCGTTGCTGATCGATCCCGATCACGAGGCGTTTTTGGCACCCGACGATATGGTCGACGCGATCTGTGGCTTTGCCGGCAGCTCAGGCCAAGCGGTTCCGGTCAGCAACGGCGTTTTGTACCGTGCCGCTCTGGAAGGACTGGCACTGCGATACCGCTCCTGCCTGGAGATGATGGAGTCGCTGGTCGGCAGTCGCTTTCGTACAATCCACGTTGTCGGCGGTGGATCGATGAATCAACTGCTGTGTCAAATGACGGCCGACGCATGTCGACGTCCCGTCATCGCTGGACCGGGCGAAGCCACGGCTACCGGTAACGTGCTGATGCAAATGATTGGCAGCGGAGTGCTGCAATCGGTCGACGAAGCTCGCGCGTTGGTCCGCGAAAGTATCCATCCGGTGACGTTCGAGCCGCGGCATCCCGACCCTTGGGACGACGCGGCGGCTCGCTTCGCTCAACTTTCATAACCCTTTCTCTTGATTCAACCACGGTTTAGTAATGAGCGATCAACACACGATGCGTGCAGCGATTGTCGGCGTCGGCTTCATGGGCTGGATTCACTACCTCGCTTACCAAGCTTCGACACGTGCGGAACTGGTGGCGTTTTGCAGTCGCGACGCGGATAAACGCCAGGGAGACTGGCGAGGCATTCAAGGTAACTTTGGACCGCCCGCCGAAAAGATCGACGTGTCGGGAATCGCGACCTACGAAACGCTCGATGCAATGCTGACAGATGACTCGATCGATCTGTTCGATATCTGCCTGCCTCCACACCTGCATGTCGAAGCGGTGCAGAAATGCTTGGCCGCTGGAAAGCGGGTGCTGTGCGAAAAACCGCTGGCCCTGAATGGCAGCGACGCCCAATCGCTAGCCGACCAAGCCGCCGCCGGCCAGTTGTTGGTCGCCCACATTCTGCCGTTCATGCCCGAGTTTCGCTTTATCAGCGACGCCGCCGACGACGGACGGTTTGGTAAGCTGCTAGGTGGCAACTTCAAACGGATCATCGGACCGCCCGATTGGATTCCCGATTTTTATGATCCCCTTCGCGTTGGCGGTCCGTTGATGGATCTGCACGTTCACGACGCCCATTTCATTCGGATGCTGTTCGGAATGCCCAACAGTGTTTTCAGCCGTGGACGGATGCGCGGCGAAACCCCGCAGTACTTTGAATCGACCTTTTCGACAGCCGACCCCGACGTCGTCCTCTCGGCCTGCAGTGGCGTGATTGACCAGTCCGGGCGGCCTTTCACTCACGGTTTTGAAGTCCACTTCGAGCAAGCGACGGCGAGATTCGAGTTCGCCGGCTATGCGGACGGCACCTCCTCGCTGATTCCGCTGACGATCGCCACCGCGGATGGGACCGTCCAACGGCCCGAACTTGGCGATGGCGATCCGGTCAAGTCCTTCGTGCTGGAGATCGACGCGGCGGCAGAATCGATCGCTGGCGGTAAAATCCATCCGGCGCTCGATGGGCAAGTGGCGGCCGACGCTTTGCGACTGTGTGACGTTCAATTACAGAGCCTCCGCAGCGGCCAGCCGGTTACAATAGACGCCGCACACCAATAGACGCCCCCACCAATAGACGCCCCCACCACGGGGCGGTGCCGGCCTGGAGACCAAGTCGCCAATTCCCGGACCGCCTGCCGCATGCCCTCGTTTTGCCGAAGCCAACCGTTTCCCTTGACGCCGTTGACCGACCGCTGACGATCCATAATGTTGAAGGCTTTACCAGCCCTGTTTCCGATCCCACCACGTCCCAAAGTTGACATCGTGATCCAACCTGTTCCCTCGTCGCCGCTGACGGTTGTGGTATCCAAAGGCCAGTCGCGAGCACCCGACAAACGACTACTCGAAACGACGATCTCCGAAGCCGCGGCAACGCGAGATGGCTTGCGCGTGCTGGTAGTGCCGCATCTTTACGATCTGCCCCCCAAAGGGGAAACGATCGAAACGCTCCGCAGCATTGCAGGCGACATGGTGCTGCTGTCTTGGATTTTCCCTCGCGCAGCCCATTGGGTGCTCGATCGAGCGGGAATCCGTGGGCAATTTGGCGAAGTCGAGTTGCGAGAAGTCTTGGATGAGGAAGACGACGAAGAACCAGCCGCTGACGACATGGACGACAACCCGCTGACCGAACGGGTGATCGATGACCAGCCACGGCCTGACCGGGTGATCTATTCGCTTGACCTGCGGCTGGCCGAATCGGCGGAAACCTTCCTGGCGGAAATCGACCGCATCCACGAAGTTTCGGCGGAGCAGTACCGTCCGAACCAGACACCGCCCCCGTCCGATGCTTCCCATGGGCGGACCACGAACGAATCGTTCGGCCCGGCCGGCGGATTATTTCAACTGGAGGAATCGGCGTCGCGACGCTGGTATCCGGTGATCGATTTCAGCCGCTGCACCAACTGCATGGAGTGCATCGATTTTTGCCTCTTCGGTGTCTATGGCGTCGACGACGTGGAAACGATCTTGGTGGAGCAACCCGACAGCTGTCGCAAAGGCTGCCCGGCGTGTAGCCGCGTCTGTCCAGCGAACGCGATTATCTTTCCACAGCACAAAGCGCCGGGGATCGCTGGTAGTGCAGCCGTCGATGGTGGCGGCCTGAAGATTGACCTGTCGCTGCTGTTTGGGGCACCGGAAACGGATGAAGATCCGATCGCCGTCGCGGCGCGAGAACGCGACGAACAACTGCTGCTTGCCGGCCGCAATGCGGTGGGCATCGATGACCAGTTGGCAAAACGTCAGAGCGAACGGAGCAAGGGTCCCAAGGATGATTTAGACAACCTGCTGGATGAGCTGGATTCGCTGGACCTGTAGCAGGTCATCCTCGCTTGGCGAGGCCCATTCCTCACGCACCCGCGCAGACACTCCATCGCACCGGAGCTACCTCCGCAAACCTCCGCAAACCTGCCAGCGGCTTGAATCACGATTCCAGCGACATGCCGCCGATGCTGTCGACGAAAATCACGCGAGGCAAATCGCCCGCTAAGACTTGCATGCGGTCGTAGAACTCCAACTCGGAACCCTCGTCGGGCACGTCAAAGCCCAGGATCACCACGGCTGCGTGACGCGATGTGTCGCGAATCGCTTGGCCTGGGTCGGTCGCCACAATCGCTTCCACCTGAGCGTTAATGCGAGCCTGCTCGACCAGCGTCGAGAGATGACCGACCACGTCCTCGCGTCCCGCTTCGTTTTCGATCACACGCAGCAAACGAATCGGTCGGGACCGCCACGCATTGTTTCGCGTCAGCAGATGCGCCAGCAGCAGCATCAACTCTCCATTCTTGCGACCGCGCCACCAAACATCGATCGTCCCCTCAGGAGCTCGCCAGGGATCGGCGATAGGCATCGTCGTTCGCATCATGACAATGCTACGGCGCAGGGCGTCGATCGTCCGCAGAGTGCTGCCAAAGATTTCCGCGCGATCGCGACTACGAGGCCAACCGAGTATCACGGTGTTGGGACGCAGGGCTCCCAAGCCTTGGCACTGCACCAAGGTTTCAATTCCCTGGCGCAAACTGCTCGCCACGCACACTGCGGGAAACGCCTCTAACTGTTCTTTGCGAATCGTTTCATATAGCAACTGTTCCTGAGCCGCCAGTCGCTTGTAGCGGTCTTTGACGTCGCCTTGAATGACCTGTCCAAGCGACAGAATCCCTTGCCCGGACGTCAGCCAATGTCCATAGGTGGCTAAATAAGGCCGGTCCCAGGCCGCACCGACCATCGACAAAACAATGGGCCGCCAATTCTTCGGATGATGCATTTCCGCTTCCAGTCGCAACAGATTTCGTCGCGTCCGCTCAAAGACCAAACCGCTTTGCATGTCTCCCCAATGCGCCCCCGTGTCTTGGCGACTGATATAGCGGTGCAGGATTCCAATGGCGGCGATCGAGAAAGTCGCCCACCGCCAGTCAATCAGAAACATGACAATCAAGCACCCGATGGCACCGACCAACGAAGTCGACCAATGACAATAACGAAAGCGAGGTCGGTAGCTGGGGTTCTTTGTAATCGCTTCGTAAAACGTGGCCAGATTCAGCAGGCCGTACGTCACCATGAAAAACATGGTGATCAACGGAGCGATGGTGTTCAGATCAGCAACCAAAATGCAAAACTGTGCAATCAAAAAAGTCAAGATGATCGCGCGACGCGGTTCGGGGTTCGAACCGCTCGTGCGCGAGAAAGGGCGCAGGGCGGCAAAGACATTGTCTTTCGCAAAAGCCTGCAGGATCCGCGGCGCGCCCATCATGCTACCCAGGGCCGATGAAAGTGTGGCCGCAAACACGCCGGCTGTAATCAACAACGGCCAGCGTGCAATATCGGCAACGATCAACGTATTGTCGCTTAGCTCAAAATGCGTGCGACAGCCTGCCAGCAAACCAGCGGTCACTAGATAAATCACCGCGGTGACTCCCACCGCCCACAATGTTCCCGCAGGAATGGACTTGGCCGGGTCACGTAGGTCCCCTGACATATTGGCACCCGCCATGATGCCGGTGACGGCGGGAAAAAAGAGTGCGAACATTGAAAACAGGTTTTCGCCACCTGTGAAATGAGGCGTCAAGTTCGCTTGCATGATCGTCGCGTCGAACTCGCCAGCGGCACCGATCCCAAAGGAGAGCAACGATAAAGCCAGCGTCGCGAGAATGAAAAACTGCAGCTTGATCGTCCAGCCCGCACCGATCATGACGGACGCAAAGACAACCACATTCGTAATCGTGCCCACCATCGCCACCGACAGACCGCTGGGGACCGCACTGCCGAAGGCTTCGGAAAAGCCGATCACGTACATGGCAACCGAGATCGCTTGAGCGAGAAAGAACACCAGACCGATCGCGCCGCCAAACTCAACTCCCAGGCTACGGCTGATCAGAAAGTAAGCCCCTCCGCCTTGCACGCGGGTATTGGTCGCAATCGCCGACAAGGACAGGCTGGTCAGCCCCGTTAACAGCTTCGAGACCCCGATGATCAAAAAGACGTACAGCAAACCCGACTGGCCGACCACCAATCCCAGCCGCAAGAACAGAATCACCCCTAAGATTGTCAACACGCACGGAGTGAAAACACCTCCGAACGTGCCGAATCGCCCCGCCGAATCGTCGCGTGGCGGTACGCTGCTCATGGTGTCGATCCGTCGCTGGGGCTGTCAGCGGACGACAGTTGCCATTCTTTTGGAATCGAACGAATGTGCAGGTCTTGCTGTGGGAACGCGATTTCAATTCCTTCCTCTCGAAATCGCCGATCGATTTCCATATGTAATTCATGGATCGTCTGCAGGCGTCGCTCGATGCTTGGCAAGTAACATCGGACTGTAAAATTCAGTGTCGAATCCCCAAACTGTTCGAACGTGACGAGTTGCTGTAAACCGGGCATCGCGATGGGATGCTTGTCGACAATTTCCTGCAGCACACGACAAACCTTTTGGGTGTCGCTGCCGTAAGCCACTCCCACGGTTAAGGTAACCCGAGTCGTCGAATCGGTCAGAGACCAGTTGATCAACGTGCCGGTGATGAGATTCTTATTTGGTACGACCATCTCTTGCCGGTCCCAATTCGTAATCGTGGTCGCTCGCATCCGGATCTTGGTCACGCTTCCCGTCTGGCCGTCAAGCGTCACCAAGTCACCCACACGGATCGGCTGTTCGAACAACAAAATAATGCCGCTGATAAAGTTTGCGAAAATCTCCTGTAAACCGAAGCCTAACCCAACTCCTAAACCCGCAATCACCCACTGCACACTGTCCCAGTGGATCCCTAACACCTGAGCCGTCGCAATAATGCCCAGAGTAGCAAACAAGTAGCTACTCAGTGTCGTAATCGCGTAACGGACCGCATTTTCCAATGGCAACCGCTGCAAAATCACCGTTTCCAGTAGGCCCGGTACATTACGGACCGCGATCACCGTCAGCCCCACGATGGGAACCGCCAGTACCAAGTTGGATAGCGTGACCGTTTCGATCACCACCCCATTACTATCCTTAATCGGCCACAATGGCACGGAATCCAAAAACGCCAGCGCCGGCAAGATCGGACTCCACACCCTATATAACCCCAGCAGCACAAACACGAACAGGACGGCGTTGATCAAGCGTTGAGTCTGTGCGCTAATGCTCGAAACGTCGACCACGTCGGCGTCGATCGCTTCGGCAACCGGCCCTGACAGCGTTCCCTGTTCAGCCGCCGTGGCGCGTTCAGCGGCGCGTTGGCGCATTTGTTGGATTGCAATTCCCCGGCGGGAAATCAACAACCAACGCATCGACAGACCGCTGAGAATCGTTGCGACCGTGGCGATCCAAATAGTGCGGTATAAACGAAATGCCAATTGGGTCGCCGAATAGCTGTAACCCATTAGGCTGAGCAGCGCTAAAACGATGGGAACGGCGACTAAGAGCGGTCGCCACAGCCACCATAATTGCGAAATCCAACCTTCGGTGTGGTAGGCTAAATATCCTGCTGCCGCACCGCGGCGCGGATGGGTGATATACCACAACAATGCAGAGACCACCAGCATCGCGACGGTGAACAACGGCCGCGAGAGACTGAGCAAGTCAATCTTGACGTCTTCGGCACCTTCCAACACACGCCATAAAAAGATTACTGGAATCACCGCATGGATGATCCACCACAGCACGATTTGAATCGGGCGAACTGCCGATTTCGCCCATTGAAAATGATCGGTTGCCAACCCGCCCTGACGGACAAC
>Ga0102938_10000070_pt1 | contig 57127 bp, 65 predicted proteins | sample SalPonR2_B_D2_MG_FD_84516 | JGI IMG/M metagenome (GOLD analysis project Ga0102938, IMG submission 84516) | Salt pond soil microbial communities from South San Francisco under conditions of wetland restoration - Salt Pond MetaG R2_B_D2_MG | ecosystem: Environmental > Aquatic > Marine >...
AGCGGCAATAATACTTAAGGGGAAGCCCTTAGGGAAGGTAGCTCAATGCCTGGGTTCTACAATATCTATATGTAAAGACTTCTAAAAGTGTAATTTTACTTTAAAAAATAGGTGGCTTTAATTATAAAAGGCTAAATAATACATTTAATTAATTATAAAAACAATATATATCTAATAAAAATTTGTATAATAATATTACTATGGCATTATTGTTGTATTTTAAGGAGAACTTATGTCTCATACAGTAAAAATTTATGACACGTGTATTGGTTGTACACAATGTGTACGAGCTTGTCCAACAGATGTATTAGAAATGGTACCTTGGGAAGGGTGTAAAGCAGGGCAAATCGCCTCTGCACCTCGTACAGAAGATTGTGTAGGGTGTAAACGTTGTGAATCTGCTTGTCCAACGGATTTTCTTAGTGTACGTGTCTACTTAGGTGGTGAAACGACTCGTAGTCTTGGTTTAGCTTACTAAATTGATGGAGACTCATATGAAAGACTTTTTAAAGTATTTATCAACTGCACCAGTTCTTCTAACAGCTTGGTTAACTTTTACAGCAGGCTTTGTAATTGAGATAAATAGATTTTATCCTGACGCTCTTACTTTTCCTTTTTAAATCATTTAAATAAATTTTATTTTCTTTTATCAATTTTAAGATAAAAGAAAATAAAAATTTCTAGAAAAGGACACCTTTTTTAGGAGAACTTAAAGTACCTTTTTTTATTGATATTGCCTGTGGATTGGATAAATAACTTAACCGACCACCTATTACAGCATACTTCATTGCTTCAGCCATTAATTCAGGCCTTTCAGCTGAAGCTATAGCAGTATTAATTAAAACAGCGTCTGCACCAATTTCCATTGCCTTACTAGCATCACTAGTTTTGCCTATACCTGCATCAATAATGACGGGTATCTTGGATTGTTCGATTATTATTTTAATGTTTTCAAGATTTTTAAGGCCTTGATTTGATCCAATTGCTGAACCTAGAGGCATTAATGTTGCACATCCAAGTTCTTCTAAATGAGATGCTAATATTGGATCTGTATTAATATAAGGAAAAATCTTAAATCCTTTTTTTATCAGATAATCTGCGGCTTTAATAGTTCCCAGAGGATCAGGCATCAAGTATTTCTCGTCAGCAATTACCTCTAACTTTAAAAATCTGTTATTATCCTGCCCTAAAGACTTTGCAATTTCCTTACCTAAAAAGCCTAATCTTATTGCCTCATCAGCCGTTTTTGAGCCTGCTGTATTTGGTAACATCCAAATTTGTTTCCAATTTATTGCACTCAAAAGACTCCCATTTTCTTTCTCATTTTTTTGTGTTTCTAAACGTCTTATAGCTACAGTTACAAGACTAGGATTACTTGCCTGTATACTAAGCTTTGTTTTTTCTAATGTTTCAAAACGCCCTGTTCCTACCAGGAGTCGAGAATTAAAAGAAATTTTGTTGACTTCCCATTTGTCACTAAGGATAACCATAGTTTTTTAATCAAGTTCTACATTTCTTATTATAATTTTCAAGACGAATTATATTTTAGTATTTGATGTTAATAAAATATAAAACTTGCTTCTATCTAACTTTATTATTCTCTACTAAATTTCATTTTTTATGGATTAAATAAAAATAACTTTTTGCTCTAATTTTTATAGTAACTTTTAATTATTTTGATTTAATTTTTCTTATAAAATTAGATTTAAAAACTAAATGTTAATGTTTGTTTTTAATTATTGTTTTTGTAAAGTATTTTGAAATTCTTTCCAACTCGAATAACCAATTAAATTTATCAGATTTTCCCAATTGGGAACTTCAATTGACACTTTTTTCTTGTTACCTCTTATACTTGTGTAAGAAACGTAGCCATCTTTTAACGCGAATAAAGTATAATCACGACCTATACCAATATTGTTTCCAGCATGGAAAGAATAACCTCTTTGTCGGATAATAATTTGTCCTGTATGAATAAATTTACCTCCAACTACTTTTACGCCTAATCTTTTTGCATTAGAGTCTCTACCGTTTTTTGTGCTTCCGGCTCCTTTTTTATGTGCCATAAGTTTTTGCAGTTATTTTTAATTTTATAAATTTGTTTTTATGTCTTTGAACTTTTTACAAGTACTTGTAAATCATATCTATTTTTGGAAGACATAATTCTTAAAACGTTGTCAAATCTTACACGTCTAGAAGAGACTTTATGCCCTATTTTTCTTCTATAAGCTTTTTTCGCTCGCATCTTAAATACAACAAGTTTTGATTTTTTACGTAAACCTGGTAATAAACTTCCTTCAATACGAAAGTCATTTAATAAGGGTTTACCAAGGTATACGTTATTGTCGTTACTATAAAACATCACGCGATCAAATAACACAATCTTAGCTTTTTCCGGTTGGTGTGTGTAGTTTGCTTTAAAATTACGTGAACTTGTTTTTACTGTATTCTTACTAGACTTTGTTAGTTTAAAATTGTAAAAATCTTGGAATTTGTCTGGCTCAACCCAGAATTGTCGTCCAAAACTTTCTATAATGCTATAAATGTTTGTCATATTGATTTGTATAAATTAAAATTAGTTTTTTAATTGAACTAATTGTAAGCTAGAGGCTGTAAAATTTTTATTGTTGGAGCAGTAAAATTTCCAGAAATTACATTTTGATAACGTAACTTTAACCAGTAAATAAAATCTACATCTGTAGAAACGATAGCGACTAAATTCTCTCTTGAATTACCCTTTATAAGCTCTTTTAATTCGCTTGAATATATATTTAAAAATTCAGGTGAAGGGAGAATCCAAAAGTCGACTTGTTTATTTTTACTAGAATAATAATGAGCTCTTTCTCTCAAAACTTCCTCTACAGGTTCTATTTCAAATAAGAATTCTTTAGTTGCAAGTATAAAATAGTATCTCATAAGAGGTTGTCTCCTTCAGTTATTAATTATTCTTCCTCTTGAGGATTTTTAATTGTTGCCAATGCAGCTTTAGTTATAAGTGTTATTTTAGGATTTTTATTATAAATTATATAATAAACGCAATTATATACTAAAACAGCAAGACTTATAAATGCTAATGGTGACAAAATAAAATGATTTAAAAACAATAGCCAGTTAAAATAATCTTGTTTTATTTGTAATTCGTATCTTTGAACAAGATTTGTAAAAATATTTGTATATTCTTCTTTTTCTTTATATTTTACTGTACTTAAGTGTTTTACTAAGTAGTTACTAAAAAGTATATCTTTAATTAATTTAAGGCATTCAAAAATTGTTATCGCAATTTCCTGGCTTAAACCTAGACTATAATTAACTAATAAAAATATAAATGCTATACTACCATTATAACCAAGTTTATATGATAATTTTAGTGATTTATAACCTGTTGGAAAAATTAGAAAATAGGCTATAATAACCCAAAATTGAACCATTTTATTGTAGCTATTTATCAAAGGGTTAAATATTCTAATCAATGTTGTCATTAATGGCAACTTCTCAAAGATCTTACACGAAAAACTACTTACCATTAATTCTTCGTATTCTTGTATAAATGGTAATAATGATTGGTTAGCTAAAAAAATGAAAGGTATAAAATATACTTTTAAAATAAATCCCAATCGACTTAAGTAGTCAATAAATTTTTTTTTATTAAAAGAATTTTTAAAATTTGAGATTTTAATTATTAGCTTAAATAGAATATCTTTAAGGTACTTAGTCTTTTTATTTAATTGACTTAAAAGTTGTTTGACTTTTATTTGAATAAAATTTATAAATTTTAGCTTTGTACTATTTTTTTTGAGTAATTTTATATAAAAAAACAAATATTTTTCAAATTTCAATAATATTTTAAGATACGAGTTTGAAATGAAAGGTTTAAGTTCTAAAAATTTTACTTTTATATTCTCATTTATGTAGCCCAGCTTTTTTATTCTAGCTTTTAGTAAGTAAACAAAATTTAATTTAGCTATAAAGATTTTGTTGATATAAAACTGACTTTTTAACTTTGAAGCCAGTTTAGTTTGATTATTATATCTTAAGAAATTTTGAATTTCATTAAATTTTTTATACTTAAAAATGGAAAATTTATTCATAGCTTGTTTTACTAAGCTCAAATATATTTTATATCTATGAACTGGCTTCGTTTTACTTGTAAGTTTTATAAAAGTTGAATTTTTCTTTATTTTATTGTTTGCAGGCTCGAGTTCTATTGAGTTAATAGTTGTTTTGAGAATTTCTTTACTTTTAATCAAAGTTTTATATTTTGCATTATTTGATTGATTCTGAATATTCTCCATATGACGTTTTATATTGTTAAACTTATTAAAATATGATTTGTAAATATTTGATATGCATCAAAATCAAATTTCAGAGGTTTTGAGTAGTAGAATTATAAAATGTCACATAACTTTTATTAAAAAGTTTTTTAGTCGACGTGTTTTTATAATCTATATAATTCAAAACTAAAAACATAAAATTTATTTTAATTGTTTTTTTAATAGACTTATAAGCTTTGTAAAATTCTATTTTTAAACTGTTTAAAATTTTTCTAAACATTAGAAAAACTAATGACATGCGTAAAGAAAAAACTTTTGACACAATGTTTGAGTACATGTTCAAAAATATAAAGTTTTTATGAATAAGTTTTTTGTATTTAATATACTTTAATAACATATATATTAAAGTAACAATAGTTAAAGCTCTCAATTTGCTAAAAACTCTTAAACTTAAATAATAACTTTCAGGATATAGAGAGTAAACTTTCTTTTGAAAATCATATCTCATCATCTGTTTATTTTCAATTAAATCTACTAATACTTGGTTCAAGAATTTTTCATGAATGAATCTATTGTCATAAAGATTAAATAGCAATATTAATGGAGAGCTTTTGAATAATTCTTCTTGTGAATTGATTGATACTCTTTGTAACTCTGGAGTATTACTTAATTGATACTGTTGTTTCATAATAGAAAAGAAAATAATAAAATTAATTGATTTAAAAATATTAACATCGCAAAATATTAAAGAGGTAAAGTAAAAAAGCTAATCCTTTAATTTAATTAGATTAGCTTTTTCGACTTATTATAATGTACTTCTAAATTTAAACTTATTTTTACTTAAAAATGCTACTAAAAATTGATAATATCCCTACTATTTTTCGTCAACCTAAAATATCGCCTTTTTATTATGATTTAGTTACTAAAATTTTAGATTTAGAATCAAAAAATCGTTTTTTATCTGAAGCTGACATTCGTTTTAAAGTAAATACACTAAGAAAAAATTTTTATGATGATTCTAAAAAAACACAAAATATCGTAGAAAGTTTTGCTCTAACTCGTGAGGTAGCTTTTCGCAAACTTGGTTTGAAACACTTTGAAACACAAATTCTGGGTGGTTTAGTTTTAAATGATGGTAAAATTGCGGAAATGAAAACTGGTGAAGGAAAAACACTTGTTGCAACTCTTCCTGCATCGTTTCAAGCTCTTAGTGGTAAAGGTGTTCATATTGTAACCGTTAATGAATATTTAGCAAAACGTGATAAGGAATTATTACAAGTTGTTTATCAAACATTAGGTTTTGAAGTTGGTTTGATAAGAGAAAATATGGAAACCCTTGAACGACAATATAATTATGCTTGCGATATAACATATACAACAAACACAGAAGTTGGGTTTGATTATTTACGCGATTTAATGTCAGATTCAGTTAAAAATAGAGTCCTTCGAACATTTAATTATTGTTTAATTGATGAGGTTGATTCAGTTTTAATTGATGAAGCTCAAACTCCATTAATTTTATCTAGCCCTAAACCATTAACTTCGGATAAATATCCGAAAGCACTGTGGGTTGCTAAGCAACTAGTACCCAATAGACATTTTATTCCAAAATACCGAACAAAGCAAGCAAGTTTAACCGAGGAAGGTTATAATTTTTTAGCCGAAATTTTTCAAACGGATGATTTGTACAACCCAAAGGACCCTTGGTTAGCTTTTATTGAAAATGCTCTTCGCTCTTTACTATTTTATCAAAAAGACCAAGATTATATTATTCAAAATAATCAAATACAAATAATAGATAAATTTACAGGTAGGATTGCTAAAGATAGAAAATGGTCTGATGGTTTACATCAAGCTATTGAATGTAAAGAAGATGTGAATGTAACACCTGAAAGCCAAACTTTGAATTCGATAACGTACCCAAAGTTTTTTTCACTTTACAAAAAACTTTCAGGAATGACAGGTACTGCCAAAACATCAGAACAAGAATTTCGTGAATTTTATAATCTTGATGTTATTGTAATTCCAACTAAAAAACCTATAAAACGAAAAGATTTACCTGATTTAATTTTTGAAACAAAAAAAGCAAAATTTAAAGCTTTAATTGAAGCTATAATGTCATGCTACTTAGTTGGTCGACCTGTTTTAGTAGGTACTACTACTATTGAAGATTCAGAGATTGTCGCTGAGACACTAAAAACCCTAGGCATAGAAGATTGCCAACTGTTGAATGCTAAGCCTGAAAATTCAGAGAGTGAAGCAGAAACTGTTGCACAATCTGGTGCATTAAATTCTGTAACTATAGCTACAAATATGGCAGGCAGAGGTACTGATATTATTTTAGGTGGTAACTCAAAATATATTATCAATGATTTACTAAGGCAAATTATTTACCAACTAATAGTTTATGGTCCTAAGAATTTATCATTAATGGCAAACTCTGAAAATTTGAATAAAATTCTATTTGATATACAAATACTTTTAAAAGATTTTGATATAAATTTAATTCAAAATTATTTAGATAATGTTATTGATATTGAGTCGCATATTCCACAAACATTATTAGACGAACGTATTAAACAGTTATATCTTTTATTATTAGAAAATTCTAAAATTGAATTGGGTAAAACTAGAGAATTAGTCTGTAACTTAGGTGGACTTTTGATATTAGGTACCTCGCGTCATGAATCTAGAAGGATAGACAATCAATTACGAGGACGTTCTGGTAGACAAGGAGATCCTGGTGAGTCACAGTTTTTCATTAGTTTGGAAGATGATTTAGTTAATAGGTATGACCCTAATATTTTTTCACCATTTTTAGGGCGCGAAAATCCTAATTCTTTTTCAGGTACAGATTACTTAGCAGTTAGTAAAACATTTGATGCGCTACAAGATCGTGTAGAAAAATTTTTGTACGAAAATAGAAAATCAAGTTCTGCTTTTGAAGAAATTTATGAATATCACCAAAGGCTATATTTTACTTTTCGTGAATGTATTTTAGAATATAGTAACCCTTTAAATTTGTTACTAAATTTATTTTCGTTTCGAACTTTAAACAATTTACTATTAGAAGAAGAAATTGAGCTTTATGATTCAGCAAGTCTTAATCAAAACGTTTTTAATATTAAAGCAAATCAATATATTTATATTGCTACTTTATTATCGTCAACAGCGTTATTTTCTTACCAACAATTAATAAGTAGTCATTATTTGGATATCTCGAAAAAGCTAATACTTGAAGTTATGGATCAAAAATGGACAGAATATGGTGAAACAATATCTTTAAGTCGTGATACTATAGGATTACAAGCATACGCACAGCGTGATCCCATAATTGAATATAGTAGATTATGTAGTCAAGAGTTTTCAGAACTTATAAAAGAGACACAATCATTAATAATAAACAGTCTTATAAATTTTAATGAATTAAATAAAACCTATCTTGGTGTTTAATTTTATGTTAAAATTAAAAAAACTTTAAGTCAAAGTAATTATTTATTTATTTGACATTACTATTAAAATAAAGCAGGCCTATTATGACAAAACGTACACTAGAAGGAACAAAAAAGAAAGCAATACGTAAATCAGGTTTTCGTATAAGAATGAAAACAAAAAATGGACAAAATGTTATAAATGCACGTCGTAGAAAAAATAGAAAACGCTTAGCAAAAACTTCACATAGTTAATTATAACATATGTATAAATTTTGAAAGAATGAGTTTCGAAGAAGAAATTGTTTTATTTATTAAGTCAAAAGCCCCATTTATTTATGTGATAAGTACAGAAGAAGAACGGGTCGAATACGCTCTACGTAAACTTATGACATTTAAATTGAAAAGAGTTGTATATATCTGGGATTTTGTTAATGGTTTTAACCCGAAAGTATCAAACGAGACATACAAACGTAACCCTTTTGAAGCATTATCAAAAGTTCGTAATATATTTCTTCAAATACCTTCTTTAATTATTTTTAAAGATTTTTATAGTTTTTTTCCAGATTTATCGATTTCTAGAGAGCTAAAAAGCTTATTACCTATCCTTCACAAGCAACCTAAAACTCTTGTTTTTATTAATAATCAAAAGATTTCAACTTTGGAATTACAAGATAAATTTGTCTTTATTGAATTTGGACTCCCAAGCTTTAGTGAAATTGAAAAAGAGTTAAACCGTTTATGTAATACTTTAGGAATTAGCTTAAAAAGCGAATTATTCAATTTAATAATTAATTCTTGTAAAGGTTTATCACTTGAAAAAATTAGGTATTTAATTGCAAAATCAATAGCCGCAAAAAAAAAATTAGATTTATCAACAGTTAATTTAATTATACAAGAAAAAAAGCAAATTATTTCTCGTACAGAAATACTCGAATTCTGGCAGCCTAATGAAAATTTAGATGATATTGGTGGTCTTGATGGACTGAAGTCTTGGTTAAGTAAAAGAAAACTTCACTTTTCTGAAGTAGCAAAAAACTATGGTTTACCTGTCCCAAGAGGAATATTGTTAGTAGGGGTTCAAGGAACTGGTAAGTCAATGACAGCTAAAGCAATAGCCAATGATTGGTTTTTGCCTCTTTTAAGGCTTGATACAGGTCGTTTATTTGGAGGAGTTGTTGGTGAATCTGAACGTCGTATTCGAGAAATGATTGAAATTTCAGAATCCTTATCTCCTTGTATTTTATGGATTGATGAAATTGAAAAAAGTTTCACATCTACAACACAAACAGGGGATAGTGGAACAACTAACAGAGTTTTAAGTACTCTTTTAACTTGGTTAGCCGAAAAGCAGGCTTTTGTTTTTGTTGTTGCAACAGCAAATGCTTTAGAAAATATTCAGTTAGAGCTAATTCGAAAAGGCAGATTTGATGAAATTTTTTTCTTAGATTTACCTAATAAAAATGAACGAAAAAGTATTTTTGAAGTTCAACTTAAAATGTTTCGACCAGAAAGTTGGGAATTATATAATATAAACGAGTTAAGTAAATTAACACCTTTTTTTTCAGGCGCTGAAATTAAGCAATTGATAATTGAAGCAATGTATCAAGCTTTTTCTGAAGGTAGAGAATTTAAAACCCAAGATATTATTAACGAAATAGACAATTCTATTCCATTAGCAAAATTACAACAAGAATCTATTCAAAAGTTACAAGCATGGGCACGTTCTGGTAAAATACGACTAGGTTCAATCGATACTTCAAGTACTAATAAAGAAAATTAATTATGCAATTTAATTTTATGCGTTTTATTATAAAATGGTTATCTAATATTAAGGTAGCAATTTTTTTGCTTGTTGTTTTAATATTTTGCAGTTTAATAGGTTCTATTGTTGAACAAACTGATAAGCCTATCAACCCGTTAATTGAAAATATAAGCTCTTCTACTAATATTTTTAATCTATTAAATTTTTCAAATGTTTTTAATAATGGTTGGTTTTTTTGTCTAAATTTACTATTAGGCTTAAGCTTAATATCATGTACTTTTACGCAACAACTGCCATCTTTTGACTTTTGCAGAAGCCTTAATTTTTTGAAAAAGTTTTTAGAAACTGAAAAATTTGATGGATCCTTAGTTTTTCCTACAAATTGGTTCCCTTTTGTAATTTCTCGAATGCATAAGGAAAACTATTTTCTTTTCCAAAAAAATAAAGCTGTTTATGCTTCAAAAGGACTAATTGGAAGACTTGGTCCTGTTTTTGTTCATTTAAGCCTTATTCTAATATTGTTAGCTTCTTTTATTTCAGCTTTAGGAGGTTTACTTGCTCAAGAATTTGTTCCTAAGGGTGAAATTGCTTATTTACAAAATTTTCCGTCAGATCATCTTGTTGCTAATTTACCAGTATATCCAATTAGAGTAAACGACTTTTGGGTAAGCCATCTAGATGGTTTAATTCATCAATTTTATACTAATATTTCAAGCTTAAATGAGTATGGAAAAGAATTAAGTTCATTTACTATATCTGTAAATCATCCTTTTTACCAGCAACAGGTCATTTGGTATCAAACAGATTGGGATATTATAGGTTTAAAATGTAAATTAAATGATTTAATTTATCAAATACCTGTTACTTCAATATCTACTGCAGGAAAACGCTTATGGATAAGTTGGCTACCTTTTTCAGAAAATGGATCAACACTTTTTTTTGAAACATTAAGGGGTGATTTTATTTTACCATCCTTTAATTTGAATAGGTCTAGTTATTTAGAAATAGGTCAAAATTTACAACTTTTAAGTTCCGTTAATACGACAATATTAGATATTCTCACATGTACCGGATTACAGGTTCGTGGTGATCCTGGTGAGTTACTTTTATCTTTAGGGTTTGGAGTATTAATTTTAAGTACTTTTATTAGTTACGTATCATATACAAGGATATGGATTATTAAAAAATTTGATTTTATTCAAATCGGTGGCTTAACAAATCGAGCCAAATTAAGATTTGATTACCAACTATTAAATTTATTTGATTCAATATCTACAAATATTAAAACCTAAATAAAATTCCTTTAATACTATAAATTAATTTTTAACAACTGAAATTTATGAAAAATTCTTTATCTCGTTATGAATCTTTATTAATTTTTTCGTCAGATTATTCACCTAAACAACTAAGATTTTTAGGATACTATTACGCAAAAACACTTCGTGAATGGGGAGCTTCTAAAATTCATGTAAGATATAGAGGTAAACGTAGCTTATCCTATAATATTAAAGGTGCAAAGATTGGTGATTATATCGAGCTTCGTTTTAATCTTCTTCCATCAAATCTATCGCTTTACCAATCTTTAATAAAGTTAGATAATCATGTTTTAAGATCTTTTACTCGTAAAAAAACAACAAATATTAAGTTTGTTTCACTATAAATAAGTATACCTAGAGCATATGCTCTAGGTATACTTATTTATAGTGAAACAAACTTACTTAGTATAAATTACTTGATAACTGTTAGATTTTTTAATTTATAAAAAAGTTCACGAAACTTTGTATTTAAAACTGGTTTAAATAGTCTTTATTGTAATAAAAGTAGTTCATTAGCGAACTACTCTCAATTAACCTATCCATCCATAACTATGTAATCCTTTTCCTAAAAAATTTACACCTAGGTAACAAACCCAAATGATCACAAAACCTATACTACCAATAGTTGCTGTCTTTTGACCTGTCCAACCTTTAATTAATCGAGCATGTAAGTAAATCGCGAATGTAAGCCATGTAATTAAAGCCCAGCTTTCTTTTGGATCCCAGCTCCAATAAGCACCCCAAGCTTCATTTGCCCATACTGCTCCGGATATAATTCCTAAAGTTAAAAAAGGGAATCCCAGCCCTATTAATCTGTAGCTCCAAATATCGATGATTTCAAGTAATGATTTACTTAAATTTTTCGTTTCAACGATCGTTTGTTTAGCTTCATTGTTTGTTATAGTAATAGCTGAGCTTGTAGTAGTAGTTAAATCAGCTTTTTTAGTAGCATATGTTTTTAATAATAAAAATAATAAACATAATAAAGAACCTAATATTAATGTTCCATAACTTAACATCATCACACTTACATGCATCATTAACCAATTTGATTGTAATGAAGGGGCTAATCCTGTAATAATTCGCATTTCGGGTGGAAGACCAGAATTACCAAACCAGTATAAACAAAGAACAAGAGGAAGATTTAAACATCTAATTAAACGTGTTGATAACTTTAGCTCTGCTAATTGTTGACCAATTAAAAGTATTGCACATAAAAATAAAATAGATTCATATAAATTACTTATTGGGAAATACTTTCCATTTGTCCATCTAGATAAAAGTAAATTAACAACAAAAAGGCTAGATAAGAACGTACTAGACCTAGCAAGGTTTGACCATATTTTGGATTTTAAAAAGAACAAATTTAGCCAACTTGTAAAAGTTGCCAAAATTAAAGCATAAAAAGTCGTATTACCTAAAACATTTTCAATTGTCTTCATCTCTATCATATGAAATTTTAACTATTTAAACCTTTATTTAGAACCAATTATAGCAAATTTATAAATAAATCGAAAAAGTATACAAATAAGATCTAAACATATAGTTTATTATTATTACTTAAAACTTTTTATATTTTGCCTTTTTTTAATACGAAATACTTAAATGATATAGAATAAATAATATAGTTCATTTAAATTTTGTAAAAGTATTATGACAACTTTTTTAGATAACAAAGAAATAAATTTAATTAGACAAGGTTGTAGATTTTCAGAACGTTGTGTAAAACCATTACGTGATAATACGTATAAGTATGGTTTTTCCACAATTATAGAATCTGATGAAATTAAATCCGGTTTAAATTTAGAAACAATAAAGCTTATTTCACACAAAAAGAATGAAAGTGGTTTTATTATAAACTTTCGAGAAAAAGCTTTTAAAAAATGGCAGTCCCTTAAAGATCCCACATGGGCAGAATTGAGTTATCCTGTTATAAATTATCAAGCTATTAAATATTATTCATCACCGAAGACACAAGAAAAATTAAAGAGTATTGATGAAGTTGATCCAGAACTACGTGATACTTTTGAAAGACTAGGTATTCCTTTAAATGAACAAAAACGTTTAGCAAATGTAGCTGTAGACGCGGTATTTGATAGTGTATCTATTTTTACAACCTTTAAACGAGAACTTTTAAAACTAGGCATCATTTTTTGTTCTATTTCGGAAGCTATCAATAAATACCCTGAATTAGTAAAAAAATATTTAGGAAGTGTAGTTCCAATTACAGATAATTATTTTGTTGCTTTAAACTCAGCAGTTTTTACAGATGGATCTTTTGCATATATACCCAAAAACCTGAAATCGCCAATAGAATTGTCTACTTATTTTAGAATAAATAATGAGGAAAGCGGACAATTTGAACGTACGCTTATTATTGCTGAGTCAGGGAGCATGATAAGTTATTTAGAAGGATGTACCGCACCAAAATATGACAGTAATCAATTACATGCTGCTGTTGTAGAACTAATTTCACATGAAGGTGCCCACATTCGTTATTCTACAGTGCAAAATTGGTACGCTGGTGATAAAAAAGGAAAAGGTGGTGTTTATAATTTTGTGACAAAAAGAGGTCTTTGTTTAGGTACTGAATCAAAAATTTCTTGGACGCAAGTCGAGACTGGATCGGCTGTAACTTGGAAATATCCAAGTTGTATACTAATGGGTAATGCATCCCAAGGTGAATTTTATTCCGTTGCTCTAACAACAAATTATCAACAAGCTGATACTGGAACGAAAATGATTCACATAGGTAAAAATACGAAGAGTCGTATTTTATCTAAGGGTATCTCTGGTGGTCATTCAAAAAATACGTATAGAGGACTAATTCAATTTGGTCGCAAAGCCTCACAAGCTATGAGTTATTCACAATGTGATTCTCTTTTACTAGCTCATCAATCCGAAACAAATACTTTTCCTTACATAAATGTTAGAAATTCTAGCGCTAGAGTCGAACATGAAGCTTCAATATCAAGGATAGGTGAAGAACAAATATTTTATTTTCATCAGCGAGGTATTCCCGAAGAAGAAGCAATTAAACTAATTGTTAATGGTTTTTGCCAAGAGGTATTTAGAAAATTACCAATGGAATTTGCTTTAGAGGCTGAAAAACTTTTAGATCTAAAAGTTGAAAAAAGTCTTACATAAGTTAAAATAGAACCTTAAAAAAGTAATAACTTTTTTAAGGTTAAAAAATGGTATTTGATAATAAAACACAAAAAAATGCTAGAAATAAAAAATTTAACTGCAGTAACAAGTGAGCAAGAAATTAGTCGAAACCAGGCTTTAATTTTGAAAGGTGTTAATTTAACTTTAAAAGGTGGTGAGATACAAATTATAATGGGATCTAATGGATCCGGAAAAAGTACATTAGCCAAGTTATTAGCTGGTCATCCAGCTTATAACATGCTGCATGGTTCAATTATATTTCGAAATGAAAAGTTAATAAGATGTTTACCTGAGACCAGAGCAAGATTAGGCTTGTTTTTAGGTTTTCAGTATCCTATGGAAGTAGGTGGAGTAAGTAATCAAGATTTTTTACGTCTTGCTTATCATTCTCGATATAAAAAAAAAGATAATATACTTAACACAAGTTTAAGATTTGCAAATAAAATTTTAAACTATGTTAAAATTTTAGACATGAACTCTAGCTTTTTGCCAAGGCCTTTAAATCAAGGGTTTTCAGGAGGGGAAAAGAAAAAGAATGAAATTCTTCAAATGGCAATTACTGGTTGTGAGTTAGCGATATTAGATGAAATTGACTCAGGTTTAGACGTTGATGCATTAAAAACATTATCTAAAACAATTTTAATTTATCAGCTTGATAGTTCATTTAATTCTCGTTTTCTTCAAACAACAAAAAGTTTGATTTTAATCACACATTATCAACGACTTCTTGAATATATTAAACCAGACAAAATTCAAATTATGAAACAAGGTAAAATCGTTTGTAGTGGAAAATCTAATTTAGGAACTATTATTGATCGAAAAGGTTATGATTGGTTATCAGGTGTTGGGTCAGGTTTACATCTTATAGAGAATATAAATAAAAAGAAATTGCAAATTTTAAAATAGAATCTATTTTAAAATTTAAACTTTTTAGTACCTATTTTTGATTTGTTTCTTAATGTAAAATTATTAAAAATAATTTTAAAAAAATAATCACTTTTAATTTTAATAATTTCAAAATATTTTTAAAAGAGGAAAAAATGAACTATAGAGTCTACTTTGAACTTGATGAAGATGAATTATACGAGTTAAATAGATTTACTCGTGATTTAACAATGTCCGCGGAGCTTGGACTATTAGATCCATTAATTGGTCGTGAACGTGAATTAGATCGAATGATTAGAATTTTATGTAGACGAACAAAAAATAATCCTGTGATAATTGGTGAACCCGGTGTTGGGAAAACAGCTTTAGTTGAAGGACTAGCACAAAAAATTGCTAACCAGGAAGTACCTAGACAATTGCTAGATGCTAGTGTCGTAACCGTTGATCTTGGAGCCCTAGTTGCAGGAACACGTTATCGAGGTGAATTTGAAGAAAGGCTTCAACTTTTAATAGAACATGCACAAGATGTCCCTGATACTATTTTATTCATTGATGAAATTCATACTTTAATAGGGGCTGGATCGGCAGAAGGGACAATGGATGCAGCAAATATGCTTAAGCCAGTTCTATCGAGAGGAAAATTTAGATGCATTGGAGCAACAACAACCGATGAATATAAAAAGTATATTGAGCGAGATCCAGCATTAGAAAGACGTTTTCAACCAATTTTAGTTGAACCTCCTAGTCCTGCATCAACAGTTCGTATTTTATCGCGAGTTAGAAAATCATTTGAGTCATTTCACAATGTCGTAATATCAAATGAAGCTTTAGTCGAAGCGGTAGAACTTTCGGAACGTTATATTGCGGATAGATATTTACCGGATAAAGCAATTGATGTAATTGACGAGGCATGCACCTTAGTTGCGATGAAAGCAGTAAAACATCCACCAGGTATTGGTCCTTTTTACGAAAGACTGGCAGCAATGCAAGAAGAAAAAGATGAAATGCTTAGAATGAATGATTACTATGGTGCAGCTAGAATAAATGAACAAGAAACTCGACTACGTACTGCTATTGATCATTATCAAAGATTTTACTCTGGTCTACCTGATGATGACAAATGGGTTTTAAAAAATCAGAAAGAATTTGTTCAACGTTTTATTCCATCAATGGAAAACCCTCAAAGTTTAGAAGAGGTTTTACATGAACTAGAATGGCTTATTAAATCTGAAACAGATAGTAAAATATCAAATGTAGCAAAAGAAACATATAACCAAAGTGAAGACCTTGATTTTGATAATAACGTATAAAATCTTAATTAAAAAGCAATATGTACTTGACACTAAGTCGATTTAATGGTACATTTTTAGTGACCCCGCTTTGTAAAGGGGTTTGGGTTGCTAACTCAATGGTAGAGTACTCGGCTTTTAACCGAAAAGTTCTGGGTTCGAGCCCCAGGCAACTCACCTAATTAAATTTAATAATTTGTATATAAAATTATAAGTAGTGGTGTCAGGATTTAATTTAAGATAAATCCTTTTTTGTAATAGGTTGAGAATTATTTAAATATTTATAAAGGAAAACACTACATGGACGGACGAATCCTAGTTGTATTTATACCAGTTATTGGTGCAGCCTTCTGGGTAGTTTATAATATCGGTAGAGTTGCTTTACAACAATTAAAGAAAGCAACACGTTAAATGTTTTTTTCAATACATCTTTAGAAATAAAGGAAAAATTTTTCCTTTATTTCTAAAGATGTATTGAAAAAACATATCAAGGATATACTTTGCGAGTATAGCTCAGTGGTAGAGCGCAACCTTGCCAAGGTTGATGTCGCGCGTTCAAATCGCGTTACTCGCTTCATTTTTGTTATTCTAATAAGATAAAAAATTAACTAAGTTATCAAATACAATTTATTTGATAACTTAGCTAACAAAGTAAAATAAATTCTAAAATATATTTAATAGCTTTAAACTAAAGTGCACTTGCTTTTTTAAAAGCTAAAACAGCAATAACAATCGGCCCTGATAAAATTATTAGGGTTAAAGCAATTAACTGGCTAAGAACTTGTAGGTTCATACAGTAATCTAAAATTTTAAATATAGCTAAGTTAATCCTCCTGACATTAATATTATTACCAAATAATATTAACTCTTGACATTTTTTTTGTATTACAGGAAAATAATAGGTGTCTTGTAACACAAGCCCCCATCGTCTAGTGGCCTAGGACATCTCCCTTTCACGGAGGTAACAGGGATTCGAATTCCCTTGGGGGTATTAAACAAAACTTAAATTGTTTTATTATTTATATTAAGAATTAACGAATTCAGTCTGTGTTTGTTGAATTAGTTCTTTTAATATTGTCTCTAATTCCGGTGTTAGTTTTTTCTCGTTTCGGATACCATTAGAGAATTCGGGATTAGTACGAAGTTTATCACGTAAACTAGCTAAGAAAGGTTTAATATTTGAAATATCAACTGTATCTAAATACCCATTTGTACCAGTGTAAATTAATGCTACTTGATCTTCTACAGCAAGTGGTGCATACTGAGGTTGCTTTAATAGCTCACGTAAGCGTTGACCACGGGCTAACTGACGTTGTGTTGTTGGATCAAGATCCGATGCAAATTGAGAGAAGGCTTGAAGTTCATCAAACTGCGCTAATTCTAGTTTTAATGTACCTGCTACCTGCTTCATTGCTTTAATCTGAGCTGCAGAACCAACACGAGATACTGAAATACCTACATTAATAGCTGGTCTAATACCCGAGTTAAATAAGTCTTCAGAAAGGAAAATTTGCCCATCTGTAATTGAAATTACGTTAGTTGGAATGTATGCAGATACATCTCCCGCTTGTGTTTCAATAATGGGTAGTGCTGTCATACTTCCACCACCAAATACATCGTTCAACTTAGCTGCTCTTTCTAACAATCTAGAATGTAAGTAGAATACGTCACCTGGATAAGCTTCACGTCCTGGTGGTCGACGAAGTAATAATGACATTTGACGATAAGCTTGGGCTTGTTTCGTTAAATCGTCATAAATGACTAAAGTATGGCGGCCTGAATACATGTAGTACTCAGCAATACTTGCGCCTACATATGGAGCAATATATTGCATTGGAGCCGGAGAATCGGCATTAGCTGCAATAATTACTGTGTATTTTAAAGCTCCTTTTTCACTTAAAACACGAACAGCAGATGCTACTGATGAAGCTTTTTGTCCAATTGCTACGTAAACACAAACTACATTTTCAGTTGCTTGGTTAATAATAGTATCTAAAGCAATGGCAGTTTTACCTGTTTGTCTATCTCCAATAATTAATTCTCTTTGTCCTCTACCAATAGGAATAATAGAGTCAATTGCAACAATACCTGTCTGTAAAGGCTCACACACTGATTGTCTTTCAACAATACCAGGAACAGTTGGTTCTAGCATTCTTGAAGTTTCAATTGTAATCGGTCCTTTCCCATCTAACGGACTTGTAAGTGGGTCGAGAACACGTCCAAGCATATCAGGACCAATTGGAACCGTTGCAACTCTTCCTGTTCTTTCTACTACAGTACCCTCTTTAATACTTGTTGAATTAGTTACAATTACAACCCCTGTGTATAATTCTTCTAAGTTTAAAGCGATTCCTATAATTTCTCCTTCAGTACCAGGTACTTTGAAGTTTAAGATTTCTCCTACTACAACGAAATTTAGACCATATACTTGAGCAATACCGTCACCTACTTGAATTACTGTTCCAGTTTCTTTAACAAAGTTATCTTGAACAGAGAAACGCGTAGCTAACTCATCAAGTTGATCATAAAAAACATTACTCATCTTATTAAACTAAATCCTAAATTTTATATTTGTCCTAAATTCCTAGAAACCCTAGAATAAATAAATTTTCAGAAGTGAAAATTTACTAAATTTTATGTAAGAATTTTAATCATAAAAATTCTCAATTAATTGTGATCCTAATAAACGATTCGTTGTAAAATTAAAAACAACTGAATCAACTCGACAAGTGTATCCACGAACAATATTTTTACTTGTTACTTGTTTTTTTATTAAGAAGGAATGATCAGATGGATTTAAACGCTCTGGATTTTCATCAGTAAAGTCTAAAACATCTGAAAGTTTATCTAATAATTTGTCACTACTAAAACTTGATGCCCAGTCACTTACAGTACAAATTTCATCAATGATTCTAAGTCTATGTAAACGACAAATGCGATCAAATACAGATGGAAATACTGAAATTAATGATGAAACAATTCGATTACGGAAACTTTCATAAAACCATTTACCAAATACTAAATCAAAATCGTGACTGAATGATGATTTCCATGCTGGTAGTAACAACTTCCAGATAACAAAATCTTCTGAGTCTTTACGACGTGCAGCAATTTTATAACGAATGTTATTCTTAAAAGATTGATTTACTAAACTCGAATTTAAATTAGTTTTGGCTTGTTTCGGTATAGTTTCTATAGAAGGAAATGTTTGTGCTGTATAATACGATAACGTTTTAAACCAAACTCCTATATGATACATATCATATGCATTTGGTACAGCTTGAAATGATTTTACAAAATTTTGAATCAAATTTTGGCTTAGTTGGACCTTGTCAAGACATCCCATACGATTCAATAATATTTCTTTAATTTATTACCAACGGCTTTGCCTTGTAGTTTTGCCAATCAATATTTTTGAAGGGCTATTTTCATGTTTTTGATAGGAACGAAATATCCTATTAATTAGTTGTCTATCAAAAGATCTATATTGACCTAAAACTAATGCTTTTAATGCTTTAACTTCTTCAACTACGTAAGGTTGAAATTGTACAAAGTTTGAAGTTTTTGTTTGTTTTAGTTCGTCTATTTTTTCTTTTTGTAAATCGATGGCTTTAATACGTATTTTTTCTAAAGATTCCACAGTATCTTTGTAACGAAAATTTGCAAGTATTAGTCGATTAGCTGCATTATCCAAATTATCAGAGATTCGTTCTTGGCGACCCTTTAAACTTGTTCGGGCTGAATCCGCAAATGCAAAAATTAATAATCCTATTAAAAGTAGAATATTAATTAAATTGGTTTCTAGGATATCAGTATTGATTCCAAACCCAGCTTCACTCATATAAGAAGTCCTTTAGTTTCGAAAATATTTCATTTATTAACTTTATACTCGATTAATAGGTGGTCTAACACGTAAATATCTATTAATTTCTTGGACTACACCAGGTATTAATTCACTAGATTGTGTTGCCGTAATAATATAATTTTTTACCATAGCTTCTCTAGTGTCTCGAACTTTGGCTTCCATATACTTTTTAGATCTAATAACAGCTGTTTGTCGTTTTACTTCGACTTCTCTAGATCTAATTAAATGCCTCTCACGGACAGCTTGTAAAATACGACGGATTTTTTGTTGTAGCTTTTCTACTTCCTCAAGACTAATTCGAGCATTTTTGAGGTTGTTTTCAATTTCTTGTTCTCTTTGTTTTAATATCTTTTGGATTGGATTAAACAAAAGGAAGGATAAAATTTGAACCAACAAAAAAAACTGTATGGTCAAAACAGGTAATGTAGCATCTATATCAAACAAGCCGCCTGTCTTTTCTAGACTAAGGTATAGATTGGGTAATGATGTGTACATATCCATAAATTTTATAGGATTTGACTTAAGCAAAGGCCAAATTTTAAGATGATCCTAGCTTGACTACGATCATCTTTTAAGGCCAAGTTTAAATTTTACTTAAGAACTAAAAGGGTTTGCGAAGATTAATGAAAGTGCAACTACAAGTCCATAAATTGTTAAGGCTTCCATGAAAGCTAAACTTAGAAGTAGTGTTCCTCTAATTTTGTCTTCTGCTTCAGGTTGGCGTGCAATACCTTCTACAGCTTGACCTGCTGCATTACCTTGTCCAATACCAGGTCCGATAGCCGCTAAACCAACAGCGATTCCTGCAGCGATAACCGATGCTGCTGATACAATTGAATCTGCCATAATATTTCCTTTTGATCTTTTCGAAAAAAATTGACAGCTTTCTTATTTATATCAAATTAAAATTTGATAGTTTAATGATGACCTTCGACTGATTCACCAATATAGGCAGCAGCCAAGGTTGCAAAAATTAATGCTTGAATTGAACTTGCGAATAAACCCAATATCATAATGGGCAATGGAATTAAAATAGGTACTAAAAGCGTAAGTACACTAACTGTAAGTTCATCTGCTAAAATGTTTCCAAATAGCCTAAAGCTTAAAGATAAAGGTTTAGTAAAATCTTCTAGAATATTAATTGGTAATAATACTGGAGTAGGTTGAAAATACTTCTTAAAATAAGAAAATCCTTTTTTCTTTAATCCAGCATAGAAGTATGTAATAGATGTTGCTAGAGCTAATGATATTGTTGTATTTATATCATTTGTAGGAGCAGCTAGTTCACCTTCTGGTAAATGAATTAACTTCCAAGGTACCAAAGCTCCTAACCAATTTGAGATAAGAATAAACAAGAATAGTGTTCCAACAAAAGGAACCCATTCCCCAAAATTAGATCCCATTTGATTTTTTGCAATACCTTGAACATACTCAACTACAATTTCCATTATGTTTTGCCAATTGTTACGTGGAACTTGATTTAATGTTATAGTTGCTAAAACAGAAGCACTTAAGATTAAACCTATAACAAGCCAACTAACAATAAACACTTGTCCGTGTAGTGAATATCCAAAAATTTCCCAGTAAAAATGTTTTCCTACCTCTAAATCTGCTAATGGTAGTGTTGAGATAGTAGGATTGTAGTCTAAATATAAGTTTGATGTCATAATTACTGTTTAAATCGAAAAGAACGACTTTCTATCTCATGAATATTATACGTTAATATGTAAACGTAACCAAAACAATTTTATTTGTATTAAATAGCCTTAATAAAATTTTCTTTTTTAATTTAAAGCTGTTTGAACTAAAAGTTTATCATTTTGACTTTGTTGATGACCGGCGATTGCACGAGCTAATCTATGTAAAACATATCGAATCGCTTTTACGGAGTCATCATTTCCAGGAATACCTAAATCAACTAAATCTGGATTTGAGTTACTATCGATTATTGATATAATAGGAATTTTTAAAGTTTTACACTCTTTAATTGCTGTTAGTTCATGTTCCTGATCAATTAAAACAACAACGTCAGGTAAATAAGGCATGTTCTTAATTCCTGCAAGATAGTTATTTAACTTTTCAAGTTCACGTTTTAACTTTGCTGATTCTTTTTTTGGATAATAATTAAGTATACCATAAGCCTGTAAAGTTTCTAAAACTCTTAATCGTCTAATCCTCTTTTGAATAGTTTTCCAATTTGTTAACATTCCTCCAAGCCATCTATAGTTAACATAAAATGCCCCACAACGCATTGCTTCTTGTTGAATTGCACTAGCTAACCTTTTTTTTGTTCCAACAAATAAAATAACCTTTCTTTTTAAAGAAGCTGCTCTTAAATAACGGCATGCTTTGTTTAAATATTTTTGTGTTTCATAAAGGTTGATAAAATGATACTCTCGATTAACTTCTGGAAAAGAATGAAACAAAAATGGAACCATTTTAGGATTCCATTCTTTTTTCTTATGTCCGTAGTGAAGTCCAACTTTAAAAAAGCGAGCTAATTTTTGGTTTATAGTTTGGCGCGGTCCTTCTGCCATATTTTTGTATTAGTTTTTGTATATTTTGTAATTGTCGTTTGATATATAAAAGACAATATTTTAAACATTATATAAATTATACATAATTTAGAAAATCCTTAAAATATTGCTTTTTAATTATACCCATTTAATTTGGTTTAATCTTTATAGAAGTCATTCAAATTAATAATTTATATTATTTTTTTCTTTGAAATCTTTCATCTTCGAACGAAAATTTGAGTTATTTTCATCTAGTATATTGAAAGGAATATTTTGTTTTTGTAATTTTTTTCTTAAAAATTTTCGACGAGTAGTTAATGAAACAACGCTACGACCGTATAAAAAAATGTGTTTTGCTATCCATTCATCTAAAAATGTCAAAATACCGGTACCAGAAGGTATTAAACCTCCTACAATAACCTTTTCTTTTAATCCTCGTAACCAATCTACTTTACCCTCTATCGCTGCTTGGGTTAAAATTCTGACTGTCTCTTGGAAGCTTGCTGCTGAAATAAAACTTTCTGTTGTTAAAGCTGCTTTTGTTAAACCTAATATTGCTGGTTTATAATAAACTAAATGCTTTTGTTTGTGTTCAAGCATTTTATTTAAAATCAATAATTGTTGAATGTCTAGATACTCACCTGAAACAAGGGGAGTGTTTCCAGGAAATTCAATTTTTGCTTTTATTATCATCTGTCTAACAATTACTTCAAGATGTCTATCAACAATCTTGATACCCTGACTTTCATAGACTCCTTGAATGGATTTAATGAACATTGATGCCAAACGGTACAAACTTCTTAATGTTGCTTTATGATGTGAGTCGCGCTGCCTGAAATAGTCGAATGAAATATCCAAAAGCTGTTGAGGATCAACCAACCCTTTGTGGAAACGTTGAGTTAAGTTAATATATTGGTATGGTTCCACTTCTAAATTCTCATAATCAATTTCTTCAACTAAATATGGTATCTCTCTAATTGTTCTTAATTGTTTAATATTTGATAAAACTTCAATTTGACTACTTCGGCTTCTTGCATGTGTCATTATTTTAGTTACAACACCAGCTTTTTCAGCTATTAGTGCACGATCGGATGAACTTCTTGCTTCTAAGATTTCTTCGACTTTAGGTAAACCTTGGATAATATCTTGTGTTTTAAAAATTCTATAAGTTACAAAACCTAAAACGGTATTTTCTGGAGCAAAATCTTTATGATTTTTATAAACTTTAGCACCTTCTGTAAATAAATAAGGCTTTCCAATCCTAAATTGAAATTTTGATCCACTAGAACTTAATACTTTACCACCAATAGTCAAAATGAGACCATTTCCTATATGATCTCCTGCAAAAACAAAATCTTTTTTACCAGTTTTTAACGTTGTTTCATCAAAATATAACTCTCTAACATGATCATTGTCGACAATCATAAGTTCTTGTGATTGATAACGACTTGAATATTGAGATCGTAGATTAATTGGCGAACCTGTAACATTTCCTCTTACTTCAGAGCATCCTATTAGCGTATAAGGTTCCAAAATTTGATTAGCTCTAACAAATGAAATAGTTTTAATTTGTTGAAGCTTTAAACGCCTAGGACTCACTTTTGGTCTGTTTAAGTCTTGAAAACGTCCAAATTCCAAACACCATTTTTTATTTTGAGTTTTTCTAAAATTAATAAAAATATTAATTTTTTGTTTTTCTTTATTATCTGTACTAGTTACAAAGAGTCCTGTTTCAATTAAATTTTTAGAAAAAGTTTTATTTGCATTTATTGATTCATTTATTTTAAAAGTAAAAGATCGATTAATTTTAACTATTAATTCATCATCAACTACATTTGTATTATGGCCAATAGGATTATATGTATATGATTGTGGTATACTGTAAATAGTAAGAGGTCTAAAAATTACTTTAATAGATTGTAATGTATGTATTATTTGTGAGTAAACAATCCTATTAATTTTGATACGACCAAAAACTACTTCACCTGGAAAAAACAATTGTGAATCAAATTTCAATTTAAATTGTTTAATATTTATTTTTTCATTATCAAAAGTTAAAATTGTACCTGACTGAACTGATAAATCATTTGTTTTACGGTTTTGTTTGCGATACGATATCAGACCATTAATAGGGGAGAAAATGTTTTGAGTTAACCAATAATCCTTTTTTATAAAATTACCTTCTTTACTAGAAAAACTTAAACTAGAAGAAAGTTGCTTATAAATTTCCTCTGGTAACCATAAGTAAAGTCCACCTTTACTTATTTCATTTATCAGTGAAATTTTAACTTTTAATGAAGAATTTTTATTCAAATTAATAGAATATAAATTTCCTCCTGTTTTAACTGTGTAAGCTTTTGTTAAATACCTTCCAATGTAACCATTTTTATTACTTAATCGATTAGGAGTTAACGTTTTTTGTAATAATAGTTCAGCCTGATTTCTAAATTTTAAAATAAACTGTCTAGGTTTTCTAAAACTAAAATTTTTATATGATAAAATATTTAGATCTTCTAAGTCACAAAATTTAGAAATTAAAGCAATATTTGTATTTTTAAATACACAAATCGTTTCAGTAAAAGGATTTGCCTTAATTACTAGCTTTGTTTTTGCAAATACCTGATTATCTGGCTTATAAGATCGAACAACTTGTTTAGACTCAAATGGTAAAGTTATTAGCTTACCAGCTAATACCCAAACAAGCATATTGTATTCAAAGAAATTATAGTTTTGTCTAAGTTGATAATAAATTTCACCAGGGAATTTTGTGGACAAAGTTTTTTGTATTTCTGTATCAGAATCTTCTAAAGTAGATGCCGATTGTACGATTGATTGACCCTTTCTAATAAATTCATAATTTTTTATCATGAGTAAATCATCGCGTTCTACTCTTATTCTAATTACTTCATTTTTATATGTTCGAATTTCGAAAAAAGAAGTGTTATAAATAACTTGCCCATAGTCACCTTGTGTTGTACGAATAAATTGTGTTTTTAATTTATCAGAAAATTCTACTTGCCCAGAGTAATTACTTCTTATTTGTTGGCTTAACTCTCGACTGAACACACCACCTGTATGGAATGTTCTCATAGTTAACTGTGTACCTGGCTCACCAATAGATTGTGCAGCTATAATTCCGATAGCCTCTCCAATTTCAATTAGTCGATATTGTGTTAAGTCCCAACCAAAACATGTTTGGCATACAGAACGATAAGATTGGCAAGTTAAAGGAGAACGAACACTTACTATTGGAATTTTTAAATCATTTATTTTATTTGAAAGATGAAAATCAATTTCTTGTCCTCGATTAGCAACCAATTTTTTTGTAGTTGGATTAAGTATAGGTTTTGCTAAAATTCTTCCAATCAAACGCTCATTAAATGAACTTGTTGTTTGATTATTGTATGGTCTAGAGTAGATAATTAATATACCTTGTTTAGATTGGCAATCAAATTGTCTAACAACAACATCTTGTGCTATATCAATTAATCGTCTAGTCATATAACCTGAATCAGCAGTTCGAATTGCTGTATCAACAAGACCCTTTCGAGCCCCATAAGACGAAATTAAGAAATCAATTACAGTTAAACCCTCTCTAAAGTTTTTCTGAATAGCAGAACCTATCATTTCACCTTTTTGGTCAGACATAAGACCCCTCATTCCGATTAGTTGTCTCACTTGAGAAAGATTCCCCCTAGCACCAGAAAAGGTCATCATATAGAGTGGGTTTAATGGATCTGTTCTTTCAAAAAAATCTACAATTTCATTTTTTAGTAATTCACTAGTTAAATTCCATGCTACTACCTGTTTTTGAAACCATTCAGAATTAGTTAATTCCCCCCTTTGATATTTTGTTTCTCCGTTTGCTAGTTCTTTATTTGTAGAACCAACTAATGGGGTTTTAGTTCTTGGAACTTTTAAGTCCTCTAAACTAATTGAAATACCCCCTTGAGTTGCGTAATTAAAACCTGCCTCTTTTAATAATTCCGCTAACATACAAGTTTTTCGAATGCCATAATTTCGAAACATCCAGAGCAACAACTCTTCTAATTCTTTTTTTGTAATAACTTGATTAATAAAAATAAAACTTCGAGGGTTGTAAGAGCTTATATTTTTAAATTTTGACGGTAAACTTTGCATTTTAGAAGTATTTTAAATTTAATAATGTTCAATGTTTAAAAATTAAGACCTAAATTTTTTATTCCTTAGGTATATATTTGATGTTTTTTTTTATATCAATAGGTTTAGCATAAATTGCCGCTGCTAATAGTTCATTAATTAAAATACGCCCTGGCGTTGTTCGAACATAAGAAGAAATTATTTTATTGTTTTTATCACGTATTATTTGAATGTCATCAAAAATTTCTAAAGTTTTATTTTGATTCATTATTTCTTTACGAATTAAGTTCTTGCTTACATTTTTAATTCCAGTCAGTTTTCCTGAGTATTTAATCCAAACAGTAGAATGAAGTGATATAACTTTTTGTTCTAACGCTTCAGAAATTTTAGAAAAAGAAGTGTAGTATTGATTTCCTCCTTTTCTGTTTGGTAACGTTCGAGTTGTAATATAATACCAACCTAATACAATATCTTGACTTGGTGTTAACAAAGGTCTTCCATTAGCAGGTGATAAAAGATTATTTGATGAAAGCATTCGGTAAGCTTCCAACTGAGTTTTACGAGTAAGTGGTAAATGAACACCCATTTGGTCACCATCAAAATCGGCATTAAACCCGGAACAAACAAGAGGATGTAGTTGAATTGCACGTCCTGTTGTTAAAATTGGTCTAAAAGCTTGTATACCAAGTCTATGTAAAGTTGGTGCCCTATTTAAAAGTACCAGTGAAACAGAAACAATTAATGTTAATAATGTCCATACAATTGGATAGTTTCTTTGTAATGCAGATGTTAAATCAGTTGTGTCTAATTCCCTTGCTCTTGGAATAATTTCTCGTATTTTATAAATTAAATAAGGTCCAAACAAGTTTAGCGCCATTTCATAGGGTAATGCGCATTGATCTAACATTAATGTAGGACCAACAACAATTACTGATCGCCCTGAATAATCAACTCGTTTTCCTAGTAAGTTTTGTCTAAATCTCCCTTCTTTGCCCGCAATCAGATCATTTAAACATCTTAAAGGCTTATTTCTGGGTCCATATGAATCCCGCCCAAATCGACTACCATTATCAATTAAGTCATCTACTGCGTCTTGGATCAATATTTTTTCATTAATTACAACAAAATCCGGAACAATTTGTTCACAGAAACGTAAAAGTCTATTATTTCTCATAACAATTCTACGATAATGTTCGTTAAACTCGGAACTCATATAAGTTCCATTAGGTAACTCAAAAACAGGTCTTAAAGCAGGAGGTAAAACAGGTAGAACAGTTAAAATCATCCATGATGGATCCGTTTTTGTAGCTAAAAAAGTTTCTAGTAAGCGTAATCTTTTTAATAGACGTTCACGTTTACTAATTGCTGATTGAAATAGCTCACTTCTAACGTTTTTCACTTCTTCCTTTAAATTAAGGGATTCAAGCATATTTAATAGCTTTTTTGAACCATGGTTTGCTAGGAGCAACGCATTAACTTCCTCATCAACCCATTCTTGGTATGTTGTGGGTCGCTTTTGTCTACTCGACAACTTTTTAGCTGGGGATATTTCTAAATTTTTTTTATTGATTAATTTATTTTTTAAGTCTTCTTTATCTAGTTCTAAAAATAGAGAATCAAGATTGTTTGTTTTTAAATTTTGAGTAACTGAGTTACTAACTTTTGACCATTCTGAAACCCATTTATCTAACTCAATTTCTTCGATTTCATCTGACGGTAAACCTTCATTTTCGTTAGTCTGTCCTAATAGTCTCTTGACTGATTCACGAGCTTCATTTTCTAATTCTTCAAGAGTTTTTTCCTCCTCAACTAAATAAACTATCGTTTCTAAATCTTTTAGAGGCTGATCCAGAATAATGCTTAAATAACTTGGTGAACCTTTTAAATACCAAGTATGTGTAATGGGGTAATTTAAAGCTACATGCCCCATCCTGTGTCTTCTAACATGACTTTCAGTAACTTCGACACCACAACTAGAACAATAAAAGGGCTTTGTTTTTGGTCGAAATTTATACTGGCCACATCCGCACTCCCAACTTTTTAGAGGACCGAAAATTTTTTCACATAATAAACCATCCGGTTCGGGTCGACCCGTTCGATAGTTCATTGTATCTGGCTTATGTATTTCGCCTATAATTTCACCATTAGGAAGTTTACGCTCACTCCATTCGCGTATTTTCTGCGGTGATGCTAACTTTACGCCAACCATTTCAAAACGATTTCTATTTATTTGTGAAGAAATAACTCGGGAACTTTTTAAATTTTTTCGTTTGTTAATATACTTATGAGAATTTAAAGTACTTTCTTTAGAATAATTTTCTTTTGGCGACATTTTTTGTATTCCTCTAAAAAATTAAAATTTAACTGGTTTAACGTTTGGTTCAAGCTTTCCAGAAGAATGAGCCATAAATCTTAAAGCGTGTATATCGACAGCTAAAGATCGTAATTCACGAAGTAAAACTCTAAAAGATTCAGGTATACCTGGAGATGGCATTTGATTATGCCCAACAATAGCTTTATAGGCTCTTAACCGACCTGATATATCATCGGATTTTAAAGTTAATAATTCTTGTAATGTATGAGCTGTACCATAAGCTTCTAAAGCCCAAACTTCCATTTCACCAAATCTTTGTCCACCTTCTCTTGATCGGCCACCTAAAGGTTGCTGAGTAATAACAGAATAAGGTCCTATGGATCTTGCATGAATTTTGTCATCTACAAGGTGGATTAACTTCAACATATAAGGTTTACCAACCGTTATAGGGTTATCAAAAGGTTCTCCTGTTCGCCCATCACGTAAAACAACCTTACCTGGTGTAGATTTTTTTAATATTTTTTCCTCTTCAGATAATTCTTCTGAAATTTCAGACAATTTTTCATATACTAAAGTTCTTGAAGCTTCTGTTCCATACATTTCATCAAATGGAAAAACTTTAAACCTACGTTCTAATTTTTCGCCAGCCCAACCTAGTAAACACTCAAATAGTTGGCCTACATTCATACGTGAAGGTACACCTAATGGATTTAAAATGATATCCACTAGTGTTCCATCAGGTAAAAAGGGCAAATCGGCTAAAGGTGCCAAAGTTGAAATAACTCCTTTGTTACCATGACGGCCCGCCATTTTATCTCCTATTTGCATACGTCTTATATTAGCAACAAAAACTTGAATAACGTATAACACTTTAGGTGGCATATCCAATGCTGTTTCTCGGTCTAAAACTCTTACATCTAAAATTTTACCTACCATTCCTAAGGGAACTCTTAATGATGTATCTGCAACTGAAGTTGCATCCCCAAAGAGTTCTTCAAGTAGTCTTCCATATGTATTTTCACGACGTTTCGGAGAAAGTTTTCCAACTAATGCATCGCCCGGTTGAACATGCACACCTACGTAAACTAATCCATTTTCGTCTAGATTACGTAAACGATATTTTTCAGCACTACTCTCAGGTAAATCACGTGTTACATAATCTGGTCCACGATCATTATCTTCGATTTCAACTTCAAGTTTTTCAATATGGATAGATGTAAATAAATTTTCGTAAACTAATCTTTCACTTACTACAATAGCATCTTCATAGTTATAACCACCCCATGGCATATACGCTACTGTAATATTTTTACCTAAAGCTAACTCTCCTTCATCTGTACTAGGTCCATCAGCAATAACACTACCAGATTCAACATTTTCACCTATCCATACAATTGGGCGTTGGCTAATAATTGTAGATTGATTTGAGGATTGTGCTTTTTCAAGTTTATAAACAATGGTTTTTCCATAACAATCCCTGATCCAAATCGAATTTGATGAAACAAATCTGACAGTACCTTTGCTATAACTTAAAACTAATGAACCTGATTCAATAGCTAAGTGTGATTCTATACCAGTCCCGACAATTGGTTTTTGAGGTCTTAACAACGGTACAGCTTGGCGTTGCATGTGAGCGCCCATCAAAGTTCTATTTGCGTCATCATGTTCAAAGAATGGAATTAGCCCTACTGCGGGTGAAAAAAGTTGGAACGGAGAAATTGAAAGATATTCAATTTCAGAAGGTGAAGTAATACGGAATTCATCATTTTCCTTAATACCAATTCTTTTTGTTAATAAAAATCCTTTTGAGCTTACAAGACTGTCACCCATTGCAATAGATTTACCATCTTCTTGTCCTACACTTAAATAGTCTAGTCCAATAATTTTCCCCTTTTTAACAGAGAAAAATGGAGTTTTTAAAAACCCTTGGCTATCTGTTTGTACAAAGGTAGCAAGCGAAGCTACTAGTCCAGCTTTTTCCCCTTCAGGAGTATCAATTGGACATAGTCTTCCATAATAACTAGGATGAATATCCCGAATAGCTAAACTAGCTTTTTCAAAGGGTATACCGCCCGGTCCTAAAACTGTAACTCTTCGTTTATGAATCAATTCTGCTAATGGATTAATTTGATCTAAGTATTGAGATAAGGGATTTGTAGCAAAAAATTCATCAACAGCTGATTGAATTGGAAAAGGATTAATTAAAACACTTAAATCAAGAGTATTCATAGTATTTCTTTTTTCATCAAGAAACGCTCCAAACCTTAAAAATGCCTGAGAAAATTGTGATTGAAGTAGTTCGCCAATTGATCTAATTCTTCGATTTTCTAAACTATCTATATCATCAACATTGCCAATTAAAACACGTAGTCCGATTAAATAATCAATAATTTCAACTAGATCATGTAAAGTTAGTGTTTGAGCTTTATCTGGTAATGACAAACCTAATTTTTTATTAACTTTATATCGACCTACTTTGCCTAAACTATAATATCTTGGCTCAAAAATTTCATTTTTTAGTAACTCCCATCTAGCTTGATATTCCTCGTATGGAAAATCAGAACCTTTTGTATAAATTTTTCTCGAGTGCGCTAGAATATATTCAAAATAGTGGGAGTTTTCTAAATGAGTGTATACTGTGCTTGATTGGCCACCTATGTCTTCTAATATTGTTGAAATTGGTATCTTTTCAATTCGGTCCGTTTTGATCCAAACAAGTTTTTCTCGATCATACTCAAAATATAACCATGATCCACGATTTGAAATTAACGTAGCTCCTATAGTAGAAATTTGACTATTAATTGCGTCTACTTTATAGTAAATACCAGGACTTCTAACAATTTGGCCTAAAATAACTCTTTCACACCCATTAATTACAAATGTTCCACGATTTGTCATTAAAGGTAATTCACATAGACATAATGTATGTAATTCAATTGTTTGAGTCCTTTTGTCTTCAACTTCAATCGGCATATAAAGCCTAATAGAGTAGGAAAGCCGATCTCGTCTAGATTCATTTGGTATACGAAAAGGTGCATGAAAATAAAAATCGTTATAAAAAAATCGTATTTCAAAAGTCTCCATGAAGTCAGCTAAATTTGAAAGATTTCTTAACTCTTCGTTTAATCCTTCCTCTAAGAACCAACAAAAGCTAGTTTTTTGAATCTCAACGAGATCCGGCATCTTAGCCAAAAAAACTTTTCGCATTTATTTTATTTACTCCTTGATTATTCATTTCAAAAAATATACATACAACTAGCTTTAAACTAGTTGTATGCTTTTAAAGTAATAAATCTATTACTTTAAAAATTAAAAAAAATTATGTAATTTCATTTTAAGATTAAGGTTTACCAACTTTTTTTAGTACATTGCTAATACGCGATTTTTGTCTTGCTGCTTTTCTCAAATGAAAAACTTTTTTTTTTGCTGCTTTGTCAATTTTACTATATATTTTCGAAATTAAAGTTTGTAGGGTTTCGTATGTCTCAACATCACGCGTTGTCTCAAATGTTTTAATACTTAATCTATATTTTTTTACTAAAGTTTTAATATTTGATTTATAAAATCTATTCATTTTACGATTTCTTTCACCAATACGAACTCTTTTCTTCGCAGATTTAATATTAGCCATATTATTTTATTATTCTTTAATAAGTATTAAGGAGGTTTCAAAAATTTTTTAATTAAATTTAGTTGCCTAAAAATATCTAAATATTATAAATTAAATTGAAATAATAACATAGTCTTTTGACTAGCTTCGTAATAAAAATTTCTTATAATTAATTATATAGAGTTCTATAATAAAAAATTTACAATTAACAAAAAATGGCAAAGCAAAAAGGTAGCCGTATCATTATACATCTTGAATGTACGACATGTCGTACAAATACTGACAAACGATCAGAAGGAGTTTCGCGTTACACGACAGTAAAAAATCGTCGTAACACCCCTACTCGATTAGAAATAAAAAAGTTTTGTCCACATTGTAATTCACATACAGTACACAAAGAAACTAAATAACAAATATGAGAAAAATGAAAGCAAAACTTTCACCTTTAGGGTTAAATCGTGACATTGATTATAAAGACCTTTTATTACTAAGATCTTTCACTACAAGTTATGGAAAAATTTTAGGACGCCGTGTTAGCAATTTAACAAAAATACAACAAAGTCGTTTAAAAAAAGCGATAAAACACGCGAGATTATTAGGTCTATTTCCTTTTGTCCCAAATAAAGCTCTTTAATACTTGAGAAATAAAATTGAAAAATAACTATATCAAAAAGGATGAATCAACAAAACGATAACTTTCTTGACAAGACCTTTACAATTATGGCGGATATTGTAATTAAAGTCTTACCAGCTAGCCAGCAAGAAAAAGAGGCCTTTACATATTATAAGGAAGGCTTAGTTGCTCAATCATCTGGTCAATATGCGCAAGCATTAGAAAGTTACTATGAAGCTTTACAACTAGAAGAAGATCCAATTGATCGTAGCTACATTCTGTATAATATTGCTTTAATTTACTCTAATAATGGAGAGTACTCAATAGCTCTTCAATATTATCATCAATCACTAGAACTAAATCCAAAACTGTCACAAACTTATAATAATATAGCTGTAATTTACCATTATCAAGGTGTTAAATCATCTGAAAAACGCCAATCTGAAATAGCTAAAAAACTTTTTAATAAAGCAGCAGATTATTGGAAAGAAGCTATACGATTAGCCCCAAATAACTATATCGAAGCAGAGAATTGGTTAATTACGACAGGACGTGAACTAAACTAATTACTACTAACTAATTTTACATTAAACACTGTAAAGGAAACCCTTTTTATTTTCTCCTGTATACCCAAAACATAAAACTTAAGAATATGCGCAGCAAATCTTCAGAGTTTTCATTCCTTGGACCTGTAGGTGGAAAAGTTTCACAGGTTATTGGACCAGTAATTGATATTCGTTATAAAGGTAAATCAATTCCTGATATCTACACAGCAATTGAAATTATGGATTCATCTTCGTCAAAATTGGCAAAATATGTCCAAGTAGTTGCTGAAGTACAACAAATGATTGGTGGAAGTACAGTACGTACAATCGCTATGAATCCAACGGAAGGTTTAGCTCGTAACTATATTGCCGTTGATACTGGAAAGCCAATTTCTGTTCCTGTAGGGAATCAAGTTTTAGGTAGGATTTTTAACGTTTTAGGGCAAACAATTGACAATCTTGCAAGTATTGAATCACCAGAACAAAACTGGCCAATTCATAGAGCTGCCCCTTCATTTTACGAATTAGAAACAAAACCTTTAATTTTTGAGACAGGTATCAAAGTAGTTGATTTACTAGCTCCTTACAGAAAAGGTGGAAAAATTGGTTTATTTGGTGGAGCTGGTGTTGGGAAAACAGTTCTTATTATGGAACTTATCAATAATGTTGCAAAAGCATATGGTGGTGTATCGGTATTCGCCGGAGTAGGAGAACGTACTCGTGAAGGAAATGATTTATATAAAGAGATGATTGAATCTGGTGTTATTGTTGCTTCTGATTTATCAAAATCAAAAGTTGCGCTTGTATATGGTCAAATGAATGAACCGCCAGGAGCAAGAATGCGTGTGGCACTAAGTGCTTTAACAATGGCAGAATACTTCCGTGACGTACAAAACCAAGATGTATTGTTCTTTGTTGACAATATTTTCCGTTTTGTACAAGCTGGTTCAGAGGTATCTGCATTATTAGGGCGTGTACCATCTGCTGTAGGTTATCAACCAACACTAGCTACAGAAATGGGGATGCTTCAAGAGCGAATCACATCAACTTTAAAAGGATCAATTACTTCAATTCAAGCAGTATATGTTCCAGCCGATGATTTAACTGACCCTGCACCTGCAACAGTATTTGCTCATTTAGATGCAACAACTGTATTATCAAGAAATTTAGCAGCAAAAGGAATTTATCCAGCGGTAGATCCTTTGGCTTCAAAATCGACAATGTTAGAACCATTAATTGTTGGTGATGAGCATTATCAAACAGCACAAAATGTTAAAGAAACTCTTCAACGTTACAAAGAGTTACAAGATATTATTGCAATTTTAGGTATTGATGAACTTTCAGAAGGTGACAAACTAATTGTTGCTCGTGCTAGAAAAATTGAAAGGTTCCTTTCACAACCGTTTTTTGTTGCAGAGGTATTTACAGGTAGCCCTGGAAAATATGTTACATTAAGAGATTCAATTAAAGGATTCCAATCAATTTTAGCTGGTGAATTTGATTCTTTACCAGAGCAAGCATTTTATCTTGTAGGAGATATTAGTGAAGCTTTAGAAAAGGCGAAAAAATTGACAGAATAGGAGTAGATATTTTATGTTAATTACGACAAATATCTTAGCAACTAATCGAACAATTACAAATTGGAAAGTAAAAGAAGCAGTTTTACCTACAACAACAGGTGAACTTGGTATTTTACCTAATCATAGTAGATTACTTACTGCTTTAGACATAGGTGTTCTTAGAATAAAAGCTGAGAACAACTGGGTACCAATTGTAGTATTAGATGGAATTGCCGAAATTAAAGATAATAATCTTAAAATTATTGTTAGACAGGTAGAAGAACTATCTGATATTAAGATAGACATTGATCAAGCAAAAAAAGAACTTGACGAGACAATAGAAAATTTAGCTAAATCGAATAAGCAAAATGAAAAACTTTTAAACACAATTAATTTAAAACGTTCACTAGCTCGATTTCAAGCACTAAGTTTTGCCCAGTCAAATTCTAATTAATCAAAATTAAAGTATTAAATATAAATTATATTTAATACTTTAATTCCAAATTTCAATATGCAGTTTAAATTTAACTTGTTAATATTAGATAAAGTAGCAGCACCTAAGATTTATATGGGGCTGAAAGAGCATAACCAAGAGCTAAGAGAACGTTTATTTCAGTTAGCCATTTTTCTAATAATATTAGTTGGTTTATGTTTTTCACAAACAAAATTTTTAGCCCAATTTCTTCAGAGTGCAATCGATGGAATTAAATTTTTTCAACCTTCTCCAGATGAATATTTTTTCTTAAGTTTCAAACTTTCACTATCGACAGCAATTTTTTTGGAAAGTCCATTTCTTATTATTTATGGTATTTGTTATCTTTTCCCTGCTTTATTAAATCGAGAAAAATTTGCTTTTGCTAGCTTATTATTTTTATCATTTATTCTAATCTTAGCTGGTAGTTTTTATGCATATAATGTTGTTGCACCAGCAGCACTAACGTTTTTCTTTGCATATACCAAAGATATACTTGAACCGTTATGGTCTTTTCAAGAATATGTAGATTTTCTATGGATTTTGTTACTTGGGTCAATTTACACATTTCAAATTCCAGTAATTCAAATTCTTTTAGGATTTATAGGATTATGTACTTCAAAAAATTGTTTTAATGGTCTTAGATATGTTTTATTAGCTTCAACTGTTTTAGCAGCAATAATAACTCCTTCTACAGATCCAATCACACAGTTAGTTTTTACTATAGCAATTTTAGTTCTCTTTATAACTGGTAGTGGCTTATTATTTGCCTTAGAAAAAATAAAAGTTATCTGCTAAAACTATTTTATAAAAGTAACTTCTAAAACCGTAAATTTTGTTAATTTTTGATCAATTTAAATAAATTAAAAGGACTATATGCGAAAAGAATGCCGCAGAAAAATCGGAAAGAGTTTCGATTTTCTTGTTTTAGCAAGTATTGCTATTCAGCAATTAGTATTACCTGCTTCTAGAGCAAACGCATTTCCAATATATGCACAACAGGCATATAAAAATCCGCGTGAAGCAAATGGAAGAATTGTTTGTGCTAACTGCCATTTAGCAGCGAAAACAGTTGAATTAGAAGCACCGCAATCAATTCTACCTGATCAAGTTTTTGAAACAACTGTGAAAATACCTTACGACACATCTAAAAAACAAATTTTAGGTAGCGGTAAAAAAGGTGGATTAAATGTAGGTGCAGTCCTAGTATTACCAGAAGGTTTTAAACTTGCCCCAAAAGATAAATTAAGTGCTGAGCTAAAATCAAAAACAGCCTCTGTTTATATTACACCTTACAGCCCAACATTAGAAAATATTTTAGTAGTGGGCCCAGTTGCGGGTGAAAAAAATCAAGAAATACATTTTCCTATTTTAGCACCAAACCCAGAAACAGATAAGCGTGTTCACTTCTTTAAATACCCACTTTATGTTGGTGGTAATAGAGGACGTGGTCAAGTTTATCCTGATGGACAAAAAACTAATAATAACCAATATTTATCATCAGTTAGCGGAAAGGTCGTAAATATTGAGATAAATGAAAAAACAGGAACAAAGGTAAGTGTTCAAGATACTAACGGAAACAATAGCGAACAACTTATACCAGCAGGTTTAGATTTACTTATTTCAAAAAGCGATATTATTCGAGTGGATCAACCTCTTACTGCTGATCCAAATGTTGGAGGTTTTGGTCAAACAGATAAAGAAATTGTTTTACAAAACCCTACTCGAATTTATGGTTATGTAGCTTTTGCTTTTGTTACAATGTTAACACAAGTGCTTTTAGTTGTTAAGAAAAAACAATTTGAAAAAGTTCAAGCAGCCGAAATGAACTTCTAAGTAAGTATAAAGATGGTGTTTGATTTCATAATTTCATTCACGATCAAATTCCTTAAAATTTGATCGTGAATGAAATTACGAAAATAGAGTAGTTTTTTAACCACCACCTACAATTGTAACAAATTCAATTCGATCAAAAGAACCCAAAAAAGTTTTTGAACATAAAAGAGGTTTTAAAATTACTTGATTATATTCAGTAATTAAAAGACTTCTATTTATATTGAAAAATTCAAAAAGTTGGTCCAAATTAATTGTATAATTAGTAATATAAACCTCACCATTAATTAAAATCCAAGTTCCCGAATTTGTATAAAATTTTTTTTTCATAAAAGTTCTTTTATTTATATATATAAAAACAAAAAATAATCAATATTTGAAATAATATTTTGACTCAATTAGATTTTTATTTTACTTCATAAATTAATATAAAAATATTAAAATAAATAAAATTGTTGTATATTAAAGAAATCACTCATATAATACTTATATATCTAGAAGAGTTCAAATCAGGGATTTACAGATTAAATATTAATTAATTTTTAATAAAATCTCAAGTTAAATGGGTTTTGCTTTTCAAGTTCGGTTAAATTGCCGAAGGGACCATTTAAAATTTCCGAGAACCAGAGAATTTACTGCTATATAAAAGGAGTCCTAAATGTTTCAATCTGTAGAAGAAAGAACACGTATTAAAAACGAACGTTATGAATCAGGTGTAATCCCTTACGCTGAAATGGGTTATTGGGATGCAAACTACACAATTAAAGATACTGATGTACTTGCATTATTCCGTATTACTCCACAACCAGGGGTTGATCCAATTGAAGCCGCTGCTGCCATCGCTGGTGAATCTTCAACAGCTACATGGACTGTAGTATGGACTGACTTATTAACAGCTTGTGATGTTTACAGAGCAAAAGCTTATAAAGTTGATTCAGTTCCAGGTACTAGCGACCAATTCTTCGGTTACGTTGCATATGAATGTGACCTTTTTGAAGAAGGTTCAATCGCTAACTTAACGGCTTCAATCATCGGTAACGTATTTGGATTCAAAGCTGTAAAAGCGTTACGTCTTGAAGATATGCGTATGCCTTATGCTTACTTAAAAACATTCCAAGGACCAGCTACTGGTGTGATTGTTGAACGTGAGCGTTTAGACAAATTCGGACGTCCTCTATTAGGTGCAACTGTAAAACCAAAATTAGGTTTATCAGGTAAAAACTATGGGCGTGTTGTTTATGAAGGTTTAAAAGGTGGATTAGACTTCTTAAAAGATGACGAAAACATCAACTCTCAACCATTCATGCGCTGGCGCGAACGTTTCTCTTATGTAATGGAAGGTGTTAACAGATCAGCAGCAGCTTCTGGCGAAGTTAAAGGTTCTTACCTTAATGTTACAGCGGCTACTATGGAAGAAATGTATGAACGTGCTGAATTTGCGAAACTTATTGGTTCAGTAATTATCATGATTGACTTAGTGATTGGTTACACTGCAATTCAATCAATGGCAATTTGGTCTCGTAAAAATGACATGATCCTTCACCTACACCGTGCAGGTAACTCGGCATATGCTCGTCAAAAAAATCATGGTATTAACTTCCGTGTAATTTGTAAATGGATGCGTATGGCTGGTGTTGACCATATTCACGCGGGTACTGTTGTAGGTAAACTAGAAGGTGATCCTTTAATGGTTAAAGGTTTCTACAATACACTATTACAAACTAGCTTAAACATTAACTTACCACAAGGTATTTTCTTTGAACAGGACTGGGCTTCTTTAAGAAAAACTCTACCTGTAGCCTCTGGTGGTATCCACTGTGGACAAATGCACCAATTACTTAACTACTTAGGTGAAGACTGTGTATTACAATTTGGTGGTGGTACAATTGGTCACCCTGATGGTATCGCTTCTGGTGCAACAGCGAATCGTGTGGCTATGGAATGTGTACTTTTAGCTAAATACGAAGGTAAAGATTACATTAACGAAGGACCAAAAATCTTACGTGCTGCTGCAGAAAGCTGTGCTCCATTACGTACTGCTTTAGATCTTTGGAAAGATATTGCTTTCAACTATACATCAACAGATACTGCAGATTACGTTGAAACAACAACTAAACAGTAATCGTAAAAAAACAATATCAATCAGTTTAACATACTAAAGGAGTATTTGAAGAGTGAGATTAACACAAGGTGCATTTTCGTACTTACCAGATTTAACAAACGAACAAATTTTAGGACAGCTTAAGTATATTTGTAGCAAAGGATGGGCTTGTAGTATTGAATGGACAGAAGATCCTCATCCACGTAACACTTACTGGGAGCTTTGGGGTATGCCTTTATTCGATATTAAAGACGCTTCAGTAATTATGTATGAGTTAGACCAATGCCGTGCAGCTCACCCTACAACGTACATCAAAATCAATGCTTTTGATAATACTCGTGGAACTGAAAGCTGCGCATTATCTTTCATTGCTCAACGTCCTTACGAAGAACCAGGTTTCTACTTAGAACGTCAAGAAACTGAAAGTCGTAACATTCGTTACACTATTCATAGTTATGTTGTTAATAAATATCCTCCAGGAGAACGTTACGTTTTATAATCTATAATACATAACAACTAAAACCAAACAAAACCCACTATTCCATCCTTTACTTGATGAAATAGTGGGTTTAATTTTTTAAATTAATATTAAATTAACAAAGAAAATCTGAATATATAAATTATACAAATGCTACTTTACTTGGAGACTTTAGATTTTTAATGTTTTTTTACAGGATTTGTAAGACCTAACACATTGTACGACATAATATTTTTTATCAGTCAATCTAAAAAAATATTACATACGAGTGATTAAAAATCACTCATATGTAATTAAATATTCTTAAGCATTAACAGCTGGAGCGTTTAATGCAACTGGAAGAACATTAGATACCGCTAAATCTAGAGGGAAGTTGTGCGCGTTACGTTCGTGCATTACTTCCATACCTAAATCAGCACGGTTGATAATGTCAGCCCAAGTGTTGATCACACGACCTTGGCTATCAACAACTGATTGGTTGAAGTTGAATCCGTTTAAGTTGAATGCCATTGTGCTAATTCCAAGAGCAGTTAACCAGATACCTACAACTGGCCAAGCAGCTAAGAAGAAGTGTAAAGCACGTGAGTTGTTGAAACTTGCGTATTGGAAGATTAAACGTCCAAAGTAACCGTGTGCAGCTACGATGTTGTAAGTTTCTTCTTCTTGTCCAAATTTGTAACCGTAGTTAGCAGATACACCGTCTTCAGTTTCACGGATTAAACTAGATGTTACAAGAGAACCATGCATTGCACTGAATAAAGATCCACCAAACACACCAGCAACACCAGCCATATGGAATGGGTGCATAAGAATGTTGTGTTCTGCTTGGAATACTAACATGAAGTTGAAAGTACCAGAGATACCTAAAGGCATACCATCAGAGAAGCTACCTTGTCCGATTGGGTAAATTAAGAATACTGCAGTTGCTGCAGCTACTGGAGCTGAGAAAGCTACGAAAATCCAAGGACGCATCCCTAAACGGTAGCTAAGTTCCCATTCACGTCCCATGTAGCAAGCTACACCTAATAAGAAGTGTAATACTACAAGTTGGTAAGGACCACCGTTGTAAAGCCATTCGTCTACAGACGCAGCTTCCCAAACTGGGTAGAAGTGAATACCAATAGCGTTAGAACTTGGAATAACCGCACCTGTGATAATGTTGTTTCCGTATAAAAGTGATCCAGCCACTGGTTCACGGATACCATCGATATCTACTGGAGGTGCTGCGATGAAAGCGATGATGAAGCAGCTTGTAGCTGTTAATAATGTAGGGATCATTAAAACACCGAACCAACCGATGTATAAACGGTTTTCTGTGCTAGTGATCCAAGAGCAGAAGCGCTCCCATAAGCTAGTACTTTCTCTTCTTTCTAAAGTTGCTGTCATAATGAGTACTAGAATAAATAGGGAAATAAACTTCCTAGGATCATAGGTCTGGCATTAATTGCAAGAGTCTATTTTGCAAAGGATGAATATTTCGTGTATGATGAGGGGGGATAACAGGAATTTCTACAAAGCTGTCTTATTTAAATTAATTGTACAATAATTTTATAAATCTTACGGGTTAAATACTTTAGTGTTTTAGTCAACAACAAAAATTTAAACGAGTGTATGGTAGTTTTTCCAGCCTAGCTCTTTAAAAGTTGTTTGTCTTTGTAATGGTTTAGAAATTAATTCCAAAATATTTTTAGCATTTGTAAAACCATGAATTTGCGAAAATGTAAATTCAACAGACCATTTTGTATTTATACCTCTGGCTTCTAAAGGATTTGCGTGAGCCATTCCAGTTATAACTAAGTCAGGATGTAAATCTTTAATACGGTTTAGTTGGTTGTAATTATCGGGCTTCTCAACGATTACAGGTAAGAAAGTACCCATTTCTTTACAAGTCTTTTCAAGTAAAGCTAGTTCCCCTCCTTGATAACGTTTATCTAAGTATGGGATACCAATTTCATAGACAGACATACCACATTTTATAAAAAATCTTGCCAAAGAAATTTCTAACAAATTATCCCCCATAAAAAAGACAGATTTTCCTCTTAAAAGTTTAAGATAAGACTCTAAATTTTTCCAAGCTTTTTCTTCTCTATCATTAAGACCAGGTGTAGGTTTATTAAAAACAGAACAAATTTTTTCAATCCACGCCTTAGTCCCATCTGGTCCAATAGGAAAAGGAGAACCTATAAGTTGACATTTACGTCTACGCATTAAAGTCGTTGCAGTACGACTTAAGTAGGGATTAACACCACATACAAAATCTTTTTCATTTAAAATAGGAAATTCTGTATATCTTTTTGCCGGAAGCCATCCTTTTATTTCTATACCGTACGTTTTTAACTCATTACCTAACTCGTAAACTACTGAATTAGGTACTGAACCAAATATAACTAAATTAGGGGTATTTTCAGATTTAGTACCGTTATCGGAAGTCGTTGACTTTTTTCCAAATGTTTGTGCCAATGCTGCCAAAACTGTATCTTCACCTTGTGTAAAGGCATAGTCTAATCCATTTGCTCTGGCAACAATGATAGGAACACCAAGTTCGTTTTCTAATTTTGGCGCAATACCTTCAAGATCCATTTTAATAATCTCTGTGGTGCAAGTACCAATCCAAAAAATAACACTAGGATTTCGATCTTTTTTTATAAGTGTACATAAACGCTTTAATTCCATATAGTCATTTAAATGCGCGGATATATCAGCTTCTTCCAGTTCTGCCATTGCATATCTCGGTTCAGCAAATATCATTACACCAAGAGCATTTTGTAAAAAGTAACCACATGTTTTTGTACCAATTACTAAGAAAAAGCTATCTTCAATTTTTTGATATAACCACGCAACACAACTGATTGGGCAGAATGTATGATAGTTACCAGTTTCACATTCAAAAGTAATGGAGTTAGAATTAATTAATGATCCTTGTTCAATATTCATATTATTTAGATTGCCTTTTAATTCTTTTCAAAATTTAGTTTAGTTGTTAAAAAGGTCCATTTCTAAATCTTCAACATTTTGCTCAGAATTAGCAGGTTTTAAATAAAAGTCAGATAAAAGTGTAAATAGTTCCCGGTCAGCAGATTCTTTTGGAATTACTCCTTCTGGCTGAGCAATTAACTGGTCCGCTATATTTAAATAATAATCACAGATATACTCTAAAGATGGATCAATCGTCGACATTTCAAAAAGAGTTTTACCTTTAATTCTTGAAACACGTATATCTTCAATTAAAGGTAAGACCTCAAGAACTGGTATTGGGACAGTTTGAATATATTTATCAATTAAGTCACGCGTCGCAGTTCTATTACCAATTAAACCGGCTAACCTTAAACTATGAGTTCTAGCTTTTTCACGAACGGAAGCTGCAATCCTATTAGCAGCAAACAACGCATCAAATCCATTATCGGTAACAATTAAACAATAATCTGCATAATTTAAAGGTGCTGCAAAACCACCACAGACTACGTCACCTAACACATCAAAAAGGATGACATCGTATTCGTCAAACGCATTTAATTCTTTTAAAAGTTTAACTGTTTCTCCTACTACATAACCCCCACAACCAGCACCTGCGGGTGGTCCACCAGCTTCAACACAGTCAACCCCATTAAAACCTCTATAAATAACATCTTCGGGCCAAACATCTTCATAATGATAGTCTTTGACTTGTAATGTATCAATAATTGTAGGAATTAAGAATCCTGTTAATGTAAAAGTACTATCATGTTTTGGATCACACCCAATTTGTAAAACTTTTTTACCTCTTTGTGCTAATGCCACTGAAATATTACAACTTGTTGTAGATTTTCCAATACCACCTTTTCCATAAACCGCTAATCTCATAGTTTTTCTCCTAAAGTTAATTGCAAATTTACGTTCTATAAATTGCTCATAAAAATCTATAATATAGAGTCTAGAATGTCAGAACTAAAAAATTCAGACAACTAACGTATAAAATCTGGCAGGAAAGAGTATCTTTTCAAAAACATTTATTAATTACTTTTAGTAAAACCTTGTTTTACTATTTAAGAATTGTTTTTTAACTTTTTTATTCTCAAAACGTCTTAGGCCCAGTAGGATTCGAACCTACATTAGAAACTTAGAAGGTTTCTGTCCTAATCCCTTAGACGATGAGCCCTATGGGCAGTACAGGATTTGAACCTGTGGCCTTCTGCTTGTAAGGCAGAAGCTCTACCGCTGAGCTAACTGCCCTTTTATTTATGTATACCACTTATTTAAAATTAGTATAAGGTGTATCAATACTAAGTTGATACACCTTACACCGGACACATAGGTTTAATTAATTGTTAATATTTTGGGTAGGGTTACGAGATGGATCATTCGATATAAATCCAAACCAAAAAAGATAAACAAAAAAGCTAACGACTGTGTAAACCGCTATTTTTAGTATTAACATACGGACCTCTTTAATTAGAAGATTATAAACTGGTTTAAGTTAACCAAACAATACTTTTGAAATGTTCTATTAAATATTTTAATAGAAAAAAATTAAATCAAAAGGGTTTAGTTATATTTTTCATATAAATTACAAGTATTGAGAAGAGAGAGTGGGATTCGAACCCACGGAACCATTTCTAGTTCTTCTGATTTCAAGTCAGACGCAATCGACCACTCTGCCATCTCTCCTAAGATCATACCCTTTAACTACTAAATAGTTTAAAGGACATGAATTAAGATTTGTTTTAATTTAATCTAAAAACTAATTTTAATTATTTGATTGAAACTTTAAAGAAGCCGGATTTGGATTTCCCCCAATTGATGCATCACGTTTACCAACTGGTGAACGTCCTTCATTTACCTTTTCTGGGAAAACTCCATCAAAAGGATGTAATAAGGTAATGTCTAATGGAGGATATATACGAAAAATTTTGTAATTTGTAATTTTGAACTTACGTAGTTGAGTTCCTAGAGCTAAACATTGTTCTTTACGAGCAAAATAAGCCACATTGTTTCCAGCATTCATTTTTGCTGTTCCACCCGTTGGCATTTCAAACAAAGAAGCATCTTTACTAGTCCAAATAATTACATATTTTTCTTCATTTTTTGCAGCGCTAAGCCAACCACCTGTTGATCCTTCAAATTTTGGGAAATCACTTTGTTTTAATTTAAGATTCATGGCATCTTCGTCCCTTTGTTGTCAAATTTTAGTTGACTAGTCAAACTTGCACTGTTTAATCAAAAGGCATAGACGGCTATTTATAGCGGAGAGTGGACTTGAACCACTGACCTTCGGATTATGAGCCCAACGAGCTACCAATCTGCTCTACCCCGCCGTTACCTAATTAATATTGTATCCAATTTAAGTAAAAATATTAATATACAATTAAAAACAATAGCGAAATAACAAAAACCATACTTAAACTTAGAAACTGAAGGGTTTTAGTAAGGCGTGTTATTAAAGGTACTAATTGATAGTGATACAGTAATCGCTCATGGCGGAGAATACTAGGAGGCTTTATCCAAATACGACCATCATACCAGCCAGATTCTTCATACCAAACTTTAGCTGCGACTAATCTTTTCCCAGCGTAAAACCAAGTAATAAAAAAATAACCATAAATAATAGTTTGAATAACTAAAGTAACACACGTACTTATTAATATTGTTTGATAAGGATAATACACTATTGAAATAAGCCAAGATGTCAAAGGTAACGTAATACTAAATATACCTATAAGACTTAAAAAAAACCTACGGGCGTAATTTGACTCATTTAAGCCTACCCAACCTAAGATACTAGAGTCTTTTCGTTTTATATATTCGTAAAAAGGTCTCTGGTCTCGAGGAACAGGGCATAAAACAAACCAATCCATTCTGTTCATAACAACTTTATTGGTTAAAAAATACTCACATATAAATAAACTAGCGACATTTAAACGCAAACAATGTAATTATTAAAGTACTAACTATAAAAATGATTGTTTTGTCTAAGCTTTGATTTCTTGCTTTTTCAAAGCCAGGCAATCGTGCTGGATTACGAGAAATAACTAGTATAGTTAATAATAAAACTTGAGATAAAAAGATTACATTTAATATAACACTCATAAAATAAAAAGGGTTTTATTCTCCTTTTTTAAAAAGGAGAATAAAAGTTTACCTATTTTGCTTGTACTCTTAGAAGTAAAAAACCAAGCGAAAGACCAATAATTGTTATTCCAAAAGCAATTCCACCTACAGTTAATATTTCTTGCATAAATCAAGTCCAAATTCAAAAAATTAAAAACCGTTTCTACCCCAGACCACCATTGCTAGTGAAAAACTAAATACAACTAGCACCATTGACCAACCTAGAGCAATAACGTCCATAAAGTTATCCTTTTTGACTGTCTTTGGTTTTTTTTTAATTTTATAAGAAATACTTTAGATCAATAAAATAACTGATTACTTATTATTTTGATTTTAATTAATTTTACGTAGATTCTCAATAACACCGGATTTAATTAAAAAATTTTTAACTGTTAAAGTAGGTTTGGCACCTTGTGATAAACGAAGTTTTATTCGATCTTGATTATAAACTAGTTCATTACTTATAGGGTTATAATAACCTAATTCTTCTATAGCTCGACCATCTCGTCTTGCCTGACTCCTTACTAAAACAATTCGATAACTTGGTAATTTTTTTCTACCACATCTTTTTAATCTAATTTTTAACATTTTTTTGAGCTTTTCTTTATTTTTAATAAAAATACGTTATTTAAGTTGGTAAGATTTTTTCACCAAATAAAGCTAGAGTTAATATATCTATAATTTCAATATTATTATCGCAGTACGTTGTTAAAACCCTATAAAATCTAGAAATAAAAGACTTTATTTGTTCAATTAAAAGCCAAGCGAAAATTGCGGATAACCCTTTAGGTAAAATTTCTTCAGATGCTTTAAAGTAAGGTTCAGATAAATTAAATATTATTTGTTCAAACATACCACCCTCAGTTAAGTTTATGCTTGGGTACCATTCCATTACAAATCTTAGCGATAAAATAACCTCATAAAAAACCATAAAATGATGCAAAATTAATAAACCTAGTCGCCCAAAAACAAAAAAAAGTTTGTTTGTATTTCCTAAAAACGAAGTACAAATATTTAGTGAACTAAAAAGAATTAGAAATAATTTTGCTGTTAGATTTTTTAAAGGAAAAATCAAGTAAAGTAAAGATAAAATTTTACGGTTACCTGTATTAAGTGTTTTTATTATAAATGTATAATAAGGTAAATTATTTTTATAAGAACTAACAAAAAAACAAAGCTTGATTAAGCGATTTTTTATAATAGGAAGAGTTTGCATTGTATACACCTTAACATAAAAAGCTATCAAATTTTAAATAGTATTAACCAATATATAAAATCGAGTCAACTTTATTTTTAAAATTATGTTTAATTCTAATAAATTTTATCAACTAAAAGAATTAAAAACAATAGTTAGTAATAGGGTGAGCGACGGGATTTGAACCCGCGCGTGACGGAACCACAACCCATTGCCTTAACCACTTGGCTACGCCCACCAGTTTAATGTGTACAATAATATTATTGTAAAGATTTTATAAGTTATTCTAGATATTGACGGTTGTAATATTTTCATTATACTTTTTTGTATTTATAACAAAATATGGAGTAATTTTAACTATGTCTCGATACCGAGGACCGCGCTTAAGACTTCAAAGAAGGTTAGGTGTTCAGTTAAGTCATTTAACAAGAAAGCGTGTACGAAATAAAAAACGTCAAAACACTTTACCAGGGCAACATGGTTATAGTCGTAAAAAAGTTCGTCGATCAGAATTTAGAATGCGATTAGAAGAAAAACAAAAGCTTCGATTTAACTACTGTATTACAGAGTCTCAGTTATTTAGGTATGTAAAGGAAGCTAGAAGAATTAAAGGCTCTACTGGTCTTATAATTCTTCAACTTTTAGAAATGCGACTAGATACCATAGTTTTTAGATTAAATCTTGCTCCAACAATTTTATCAGCTAGGCAACTAGTTTCACATGGTCATGTTAAAGTCAATGATCATGTAGTGACAATCCCAAGTTTTCAATGTCAACCTGGGGACAGTATTCAACTTTCTGATACAAAAACAATACGAGAAATAGTTGAAGAAAACACAAATTCGAAAAGAAGAAAATTTCTTCCTTATCATTTAGCAGGATCGCTAAAACAATTAAAAGGTGGAGTAAAAAAAGTTGTCGACCGTAAAGATATTAGACTTCCAGTAAACGAACTACTTGTAGTTGAGTATTATTCTAGACGTTAGTGCAAGCCGTAAATATTAGTAATATTGTTTAGAACTGATATTTAATTTTAAATTGAAACTAAAAATTAGTTTCAATTTAAAAGGTTATTTTTTTCTAAATAAATTTTTAATTTTTTCGACTCTACTTTTGATGTCAATAAGAAAACTACCTGCAAAATAAAAGGTTTCCCCTTCACCCAAATAATTTTGATGTCTTTTGTTGTATATTTAAGATTACAATCTAATAATAAGGTTGCTTTTATTGATTTTTTTTCAACCATTAGTAAGTTTAAATTAAGTAGTTTTAAAGGATTATAGAAATTTAACGTGATTGTCGAAGTTTCTTCGTTTATTGACGAAGTAAATCTAACAAAATTAGGAATTAAATCGTTTAATAAATCTGAATTAACTTCAAATTTTATTTTTAATATCATAAAGAAATTATATGTCTATATACATACAAATTTTTAAAAATTTATGGTAAATTATAGAATAAGAGCTTGTAGCTCAGTGGATAGAGCATATGGCTACGAACCATAGTGTCGGGGGTTCAAATCCCTCCTAGCTCGTCAAAGCTTTTTACAACAAATTATGATAGTTTTTATTTCTATAAATAAAAACTATCCTTTTGGGGCGTCGCCAAGTGGTAAGGCAACGGACTTTGACTCCGTCACTCGTAGGTTCGAATCCTCCCGCCCCAGCTTATAGTTAACTAGAATCTTACTAATTTGTGAGGAGTTAAAAAGTGAAAAAAAATAATGCTCATGCTATTATACCATCGGATTTTGTACAAATATATATAGAAAATGGGATTAAAAAAGTTGAATTATTATTAAAAGAAACTTATGGACCCTCGGGAAAAAATATCATTTTTGATAAAAAAAATTTATCAAATCCCCAACTTTTTAAAAATGGTTCAAAAATAGTTTCTAACCTTCGTACTACTAGCGAAATAGAAAATTTAATTTTTCTCATGTTAGAAGATTGTTTTCAAAAAATAAATAATATAAGTGGAGATGGAACAAAAACATTCTTCTTAATTTTAGCTTATCTAGTATTAAATGGTTTTAAGAGTCTAACTCAAAATACATACTCATTAGAAACAAAGATTGGCATTACAAAAACTCTTAATTACGCTTTAAAAGTTTTAAATGACAAAAGTTTACCTATTTCAACGGAAATTTTTTGGGGGAAAGTATTAGAAAGATATATTCCACAAGACGAAAATCTTGTTAATATATTTAAAGAAGCATTTGAAAAAATTGGTAAAACTGGTCAACTAAAAATAAGAACAGAAACTGGGAAAAAAAGTAATTTAGTTTTAGAAAAAGGCATGCAAATAAGCAGAGGGTATTTTTCACCTTATTTTACAACTGATAAAAAAAATATAATGGTTCAATTTAAAAATCCTTATATTTTACTTAGCTTACAAAAAATTACGTTAGATGATAATTACTTAATTCGTCTACTAGAACCTATAATTTATGAAAAAAGATCTCTAGTTATTATAAGTTCCGATATTGATGAACAAGCATTATCTACATTAATCTTAAATAAAATTAACGGCATATTAGATATAGCTTATGTAAAAGTACCCCAAACATTTTTATTTGACAAAACAGTCTTAGAAGATTTAGCTCTCTATACAAATGCGAAATTAATTGTATCATCTAGAGATTGGAAATCTATGCAAAAATCTAATTTAGGACAAGTTAACAAAGTTCTTTTAACAAAAACTAAAAGTATTTTTTGGGCCAAATCTGGATTAAAAGAAGAATTGATAGAAAGAAAATGTCACGATTTAAAACAACAAATTCTCTTTAGTGATTCTGACTATGAAAATGAAAAAAGAGAAGAAAGAAGAAGAAATTTTACAGGTACAAATGCTATTATTGAGATCGGAGGTACTACTGAACTTGAAAGTTCTGATTTACGTTCTAGAAGTGAAATAGGATTATTGGGTGCGCGTGCATGTCTTTACGAAGGAGTTTTACCTGGTAGTGGATTAAGTTTTCTTCAATTAACAGAAGAACTTGAAAATTGGTCTCGAAGTAATTTATATGGAAATTCTGTTAATGGAAGTAAATTAGTTATTAATTCTTTAGTCAAACCTATTCAAACGCTAATGGAATGTCAAGTTGATAAAAGTACATTACTTCCTCAGTCTTTAAGTAAATTAGAAAGTTTAGCAAAAGTTCAAGATATATATCTATCATATGATATCAAACAAAATAAAGTAAAAAATATAATTGATTCAGGAATTTTAGATTCCTTAAAAGGTATTCGAATTGGGCTTCAAACTGCTACTTCTTTAACATACTCGATTTTATCAATAGCAAATATAATAATTTAAAAATTCTATTAAATATACAACAAGTTGATTATAATAGTTTACTTATAATGCCGTACTTATAATACTATAAGAGGAGGAAATTTATGTCATTAGATTTATTACCTAGCTTTTTTGTGCCCCTTGTAGGTTTAGTACTTCCGCTTTTTTCGATTATAGCGTTATTTCTTTATATTGAAAAAGAAAATAGAGAAGTTTTTGATCCCACAACTTACAAATTTTAAAAGATTATTGGATACTACAGTTTTAATAAAGCTGTAGTATCCTAAATGGTTTAAAGAGATGATCCTAAACCTGAGTAAGAACCATATATAAAAACTCCAACAATAGTTATAATTCCTAAACCTGCAACAAAAGCTACAAGCCACAACGGAACACGCCCAGCACTTGCCATAATAACTTTCTCCGTAAATTAAAAATGGAATTCCTAGTTAAGTTATAAGAAGAATCTTTTTTTATGTTAAAAAGACTAATTAAAGAAATAACTCGAAAATAAAACAGCTAAAACAAAAATAAGTAAAAGACCCCAATATAACGAAGTACGGTTTAACTCTACCGGACTTGAATTTGGATTTGGTCCTGGTGTATTTGTCGACATTAATTTGCTCCTAGCGTTGAATAAATTGCATTGAAGTAATTGCACCTAAGAAAAAGATCGTTGGTACTGCTAATCCGTGTACTGCTAACCAACGAAACGTAAAAATAGGATAAACAACCGGTTGGTTTGTGTTTCTGATCATATTTATAGTCCTTTAGTTAAATCATCTAATTCTTGTTTCGCATTAAATCTATCGTTAACAAGTGGAACTTGTTGACGATCTTGTGCGAAATACTCATTAGGCCTTGGTGTTCCAAAAACATCATAAGCTAAACCAGTACTAACAAATAACCAACCCGAAACAAATAAAGAAGGAATAGTTATACTATGTATAATCCAGTATCTTACACTAGTAATAATGTCTGAAAATGGACGTTCGCCAGTAGAACCTGCCATACAACAATTTAGAGTTGAAGAAGATATCAATCATTTCGGGTTCTATATTTTCATACTTAGAGCGGGTAGGGGGAATCGAACCCCCATAGTCAGCTTGGAAGGCTGAAGTTTTACCACTAAACTATACCCGCTACCTAACAATAGATATTATACAAAATTGTTGTAAGTATGACACTACGTTCTTATTTTACTTAGTCCTATCAACAATTTCTGTGTTAAATCCCATTTCTAGGCCTAAATTGGTAATAAAAGACTCTGAAAGAATAAACTTTGAAGGATCCTGTGTAGACCAAATTGGAATTTCTCTATTTCCTTCTAAAACCAGAAACAACCCTTGTCTACGTACTGGACTTTCAGTGTACATTATTTTAATACACTGGAGTTCTTTAAAGCTGTAAGAAAAAAATATTCGTTCATTTTTCCCTGGGTAACCTTTGAAAGCTAGTGTTATTTGTTGATTACTTTTATCAAACCTGATAGATCCCGCACCTATGTCTAATAAAGCAGAAAACAAAAGAAAACCTCCTAAAACGAGTGCACCACTCCCATAACTTAATAAACTAAAACTTTGGGCACCAAATCCTGTTAAAAGTGGTTTAGTTGGTACTGAGTGTAGGATATGTACAACATATAAATCAGAAAATACTGAACAAAATCCTGTATAACTATAGGCTCCAATACCTGCTACCAATAAAATAGTTGGAATAATGTAGTTCTGGAACTGGTTGTTCCCTGGTAAACTTATTTGCCATTCATCTTCGTTAAATTCTAACATTTTTTCTCCAAGTTGCAAAAATTAAACTAAAATTTCCAATAAAAGTAAGCATTGATTGAAGACCTATTAACCAATTTAGTGTTTCAAGATTTAAAAAGTAATGCCAACTTAAAATACAAATTGCACTAAGAAAAAACAAGGTTAATGAAGGTATAAAACGTATGAGGGTTTTTGATTTTATCTGATAAGCATATTGCCAAAATATTTCAATAAAAATTAACCAATCGATTACACTTAAAGAATGTATATACCAAGTTTGAAAAGATAGTTTTAATAGCATAACAATTTTAACTTTTTAGATAAGTTATGTAAAAATATATCAATGAAAAACTGTTATCATAAGGCTATTTTACTTTCTTAAATTTATCAAATTCAATTTAAGCTTGACTTTTATTAAAATTAAAAAATTAGGAAAAAATATTTAAGAATCTTTAGACAAATCTTTATCTATAGGTTTTTTTATTCCATAGGATAAAGATTTGCTAAAGCTTGTATTCTAAATAAGTTTTACTAATTTCAAACCTAAAAATACCGCGGATGCTGTTGCTATAGAAAAAACTAGTAGAACTAAATAGTAGCTGATTATTACCATATCTAACAAACCTTTTCTTTTTTATTGATAATTTTTCTTAGCTTTAAACTTTTAGTTTATATACTAAGATGTTAATATATTATAACAAAATAAAAAATATAAAAAGTTTTAAGTCACTTTGTAAAAAAAAGCTATTTTTAGCTTTTTGTATGCTATAATAATTCTGGTAAATAAAATAGAGAAAGATTATGGTCAGTTTCATCAAGCCTTACAGGCAAGATCCGTTCGTAGGTCATTTAGCAACACCTATTACTACTTCGGCTTTTACAAGGGCTTATCTAAAAGTTCTTCCAGCTTATCGACCAGGACTAACACCACTTTCAAGAGGAGCTGAAATTGGTTTTACACATGGTTACTTTCTTATAGGACCGTTTTACACTTATGGTCCATTGCGCTCCGCAGAATTTTCACTTACTTCGTTAGCTGCAGGTCTTCTTGCTGCTATAACGTTATTATTAATTTTAACTGTAGGATTATCAATTTACGGCCAAGTTACTTACGACGTTTATGATAACGCTCTTATTGTTAAACTTGTACGACAAATGGTAGGTTCAGAAAAAACACAAGAATTACCTCAAATTAAAGGAATAAGCGAACTAGATACTATTTTAGGCTGGCAAAAATTTTCAGAAGGCTTTTTTAGTGGTGGTTTAATTGGTAGCATTGTAGCAGCAATTGGTATAGCTCTTTATTCGACATATTTATAAATCTAATGCTTTAAGCATTAGATTTATAAATATATTGGTTTAGTGCATAATCTAATAAAAGTAGGGTCGATGCCCGAGTGGTTAAAGGGGGCGGACTGTAAATCCGCTGGCTCAGCCTACGTTGGTTCAAATCCAACTCGGCCTATTTAAACAAATATTTTTTTAGTAGTAGTCTGCAGAGATGATTCATTACTTAATCCGATCATTTGTGAATTACTTTTACCTGGTGCAACCATTGGATAACAATTTTCAGTTTCAGTTACATCAAAGTCAATCAATAATGGTTGATTTGCTAAAACAATATCATTTTCTATTTTTAGAAATTCTTCAACTGTTTTTATACGGCACCCTTTAATTCCATAAGACTCAGCAAGTTTAACAAAATCTGGCATACCATCTTTCATAGATGAATGTGAATATCTTTCATCATAAAAAGACTGTTGCCATTGTCGTACCATACCTTGCCAACGATTATTTAAAATAAAGATTTTAATGGGTAGATTATACTGTGCTATTGTTCCTAACTCTTGAAGATTCATTTGAAAACTAGCATCTCCACTAATACAAATTACATTTGAATTGGGAAATGCTAATTGAACTCCTATTGCTGCTGGTAAACCATAACCCATAGTGCCTAACCCAGCACTTGACATCCATTTTCTAAGATTACATTTTAGAAATTGGGCTGCCCACATTTGATGCTGACCAACGTCTGTAGTAAAATAGGCATTTGGAAGAAGTTCAGCTAAACGATTTACAATTTGCTGAGGTGATAAACCGCTATCTACGTTTGGAATAATTAATGGATAACGCTCTTTCCATTTTAAGATTCTTTCTCGCCAAAATCTGGTTTGTGTTGCGTCATATAAAGGAGTTACTGAATTTGAATGTTTTAACAATTGTTGTAAAACTTTTTTTATATCTCCAATAATAGCTAAATGAGGTATCTTATTTTTTCCAATTTCATTTGGATCAATATCAATTTGGAGAATTTGTGCTTGAGAGGCGAAATCTTCAAGTTTACCAGTAACCCGATCATCAAATCTTGCACCTATTGCTATAAGTAAATCACACTCACTTACTGCAAAATTAGCATAACCTGTACCATGCATACCCAGCATTCCTAAATATAAACGATGGTTTTCATGAAAAGCTCCTTTTCCCATTAATGTTGTTGTAACAGGAATTTCAAATGTTTCTGCTAAAGCTAAAAGTTCTTGGCGAGCTTCAGCTAAAACAGCTCCTCCACCAACATAAAACAACGGTTGTGATGATTGTTTTATTAATGTTAAAGCGGAACGAATTTGATCAAAGGGAGTTTGAAATAAAAATTCATATCGTTTATTTTTAGTAGTTTCCTGTTGATATATAGGTACATACTGAACTATTTCTTCTAACCCTACATCTTTTGGAATATCAATTAAAACTGGACCAGGACGACCATTTTTTGCCAAGTAGAAAGCTTCAGAAACGATTTCTGGAATCATACTTGCATCATTTACAACATACGAAGCCTTTACAATTGGTTTAGTTATGTTATAGATATCAACTTCTTGAAAAGCATCTGTTCCAATAAATGCTCTACCTACCTGACCAGTAATTAAAATCATTGGTATAGAATCCATATCAGCGGTTGCAATTCCAGTAACTAAATTTGTTGCTCCCGGGCCTGAAGTTGCAAAACAAATTCCTACCTTTCCGCTTGCACGAGCATAAGCATCCGCTGCATGGGCTGCACCTTGTTCGTGTCTAACTAAAATATGTTCAATTAAACCTTCTTCTTCCCAAAGGTATAATTCATCATAAATAGGTAGAATTGCCCCACCCGGGTAACCAAAAATTGTTTTTCCACCATTACGCACTAAACTATCAATTAATGCAAATGCTCCTGTATGTATTCTTCGAGTTTGTTTCTTGATTTTCACTTATTCACCTTTTTCAATTTTTTAAAATTAAATTTTGATCTGCTTAAAAAATACAAAACTTTGATTAATTTATTTTTATTAAAAATTAAAACATTTAAGAAGTTAATCAAACTTAATACGTTTAGTTAAGAATTGCTTGTTTTTTATCTCTTTTAATTGTACAATATTTTATACTATTTTACGAACAAATCGAAGAGTTATTTTATGAATAAATCTAAAACAAGAAAATCAGCGGTAAAAAGATATAAACAAACAGCAAATAAAAATTTCATTAGAAAAAAAGCCTTTAAAGGCCATTTATTACAAAAAAAATCTTCTTCTAGAAAAAGAAGGCTTTGTTCTACTATTACTGTAGGGAATACTGAAAAATTAACAGTAAAAAAGTTCTTTAACAATTAAAATGATATAAAATAAAATGATACGTGTTAAAAGAGGAAATATAGCTAGAAAATCTAGAAAAAAAATCTTAGGGCTTGCAAAAGGATATGTTGGGAGCCACTCTAGACTATTTAGAATTGCTAATCAACAAGTCTCAAGAGCTTTACGTTATAGTTACACTGGTAGAAAAGACAGAAAACGTTGGTTTAGACGTTTGTGGATTACCAGAATCAATATTGCATCTCGAAATATCGGTTTGAGCTATAGTCGATTAATATTCAAACTTAAAAATGATAACATTGGTTTAAATCGTAAGATGCTTGCACATTTAGCAGTTTTAGACCCACAGATATGGTCAAAATTAGGTGAACCTTTAATAACACCTGATAACTGGTTTGAAAGACGTGAACAAGAAATATTAAAAAATAGAGCAAAAGCATAAATAAGATAAAAAAGGAAAGGTCACATTAAATGAGCGTTTCACTAACAAGCTCAACATCTAGACCCGATTTTCCTACAGTATCCGTCGGTGATACTGTCAGAATTGGTGTCTTACTTGTCGAAGGTAACAAAGAACGTACGCAATACTTCGAAGGTACAATTATTGCGATAAAAAAACGTGAAGGAAAGCAAAGCCTGCGCGTCAGAAAATTATCACAAGGGATAGGAATAGAAAAATTATTTCTTTTAGATTCTCCTAAAGTTGTTTCTGTCGAACGAAAAAAAATAACTAAGGTAAGACGTGCCAAACTTTATTTTTTACGTACTCTAGGTGGTACAAAAACTAAAAAACTAAAAGACCAATCTTGGAAGTTAAAATCAGGGTCTCAAAAAGCTTAAAAACGAAAGTCAATTAGGATTAGCTAATTAATAGATTAGTTAATCCTAATTAAATTAAAGCCACCTATTTTTTAAAGTAAAATTACACTTTTAGAAGTCTTTACATATAGATATTGTAGAACCCAGGCATTGAGCTACCTTCCCTAAGGGCTTCCCCTTAAGTATTATTGCCGCT
>Ga0102938_10000071_pt1 | contig 57084 bp, 42 predicted proteins | sample SalPonR2_B_D2_MG_FD_84516 | JGI IMG/M metagenome (GOLD analysis project Ga0102938, IMG submission 84516) | Salt pond soil microbial communities from South San Francisco under conditions of wetland restoration - Salt Pond MetaG R2_B_D2_MG | ecosystem: Environmental > Aquatic > Marine >...
CCAGCCATGCTTTGGATTCGGGATCCAACGAACCAAGGTCGACATTCGGACGTTTTTCGGCAGGCAGTTTCGAGAGCGTTACCTTCGCGCCCGAGCGCATGCCGCGCATCAAATAATCACGCAAGCGACCATGGCTGTGCGAACCATAGCCCTTGCTGACCAAGTGACCAATAAACAACGTCAAGGCGTGCTCGCCAAGCGATTCATTGCCCAATGTTTCGATCAGTTGACCACGCATCGCGCTGACGTAGCGCATCACAAACGCGGCCGCACTATCAGCTCGCGTCCAAGGATGCGATGAACGGAGGATCTGGCTGGCCGATTCGTTTTCGGAAGTAGGCATGGCGTGTGGTGTGCGGCCTGCAAGTTAGGGACGGGCTCGCAGCGCAAGTCCAGGGGCTTTTTCTGGCTCAGATTCCTTGGAGTAAAACCGCAGCGGCTTGGAGGCTCCTTTACTGCGTACCAGAATAATCGTAATCGCGTCGCCAGCTTGCTGAATGGCATCGTCGAGTTCGGGACCGTACAGACGCACCGCATCGGTTTTATTTTTCAACACATCTCCAGAGTTGTCCGCTTCGATCGTTCCGAGAAAGCGGAGTTTTCCCAAATCGCCTGCCGCGGGGACATCCGACGCTTGCAGAGCGTTTTCGCCCGATTCCTGCCAGTCGCTGGACAACGCTTCACCCGCCGCGTAAGCCCGGATCTCGAACGGACTTTTGGGAGCGTCGCCGGTCAACGTTAACATCAGCACCGCGTGCTCAAGCTTCTCGCGGGGGGCTTCCCAGCGCGTCAAGTCAAACCGCAAGTAGAGGTGTTGTTGCTTTGCGGGCGGCTGGTCACTGGTGCCGGCAAGCGTCAATTGTTTCGCATCACCGGCATCCTTCGCCGCCTTTTCGCCAACACTCGTGTCGGCTCCGATCCCTGCCCACGTCCGCACCGTCTTGAAGCCCACCAGTTCGCCACTGCCAAAGTTCGTAGTAATGCGTAGTGGTGTCGTTAACTCGCTTACTTTCTGATGCTTTGGGGTCTCCAGCGTGACGACGGCCGTGTAATCGCCCAACGGAACCGAAGCGGTATTGAATCGAAATTCCAACGCACTACTTTTCCCAGGACTGGGCAACTGCTTGGCTCCTCGCCGCAGTGGCAACGCATAGTTTTCACGTCGCACCCCATCGGCGGACTGCAGATAAAGATGACACTCCGCGACGACCTTGGCACCGGCGTGGATTCGTGTCGGATCCTCTTTGTACGCCGCCGCTTGATTAACGAGATCAAACTTGAGGATCGCAAAGTCACCGCTGCCGACTTGGCTGCGCACCGCAGTCAAATTCTGCAGCACCAGCGGCTTCAGTGTCTGCGGAGTGATCGGCTTCTCCGGGCGACTCGCTTTGGGCAACGCCAATGGTGCCGCCGCACTCGGTTTGGGCGTGTCCCGAAATAAAGGCAGCACCAAGATTCCGATCACCACCAGCGACAATGCGCTGAGGGCACTCACTCCCCAGAAAACTTTAGGATCGATTTTTTTAGGCTCGTTTTCAGAGCTCATCTGACCAGACACTTTGGCATCCTTTGCAGGCTTGGCAGCGACCGCCTTGGGCTCGGTCACAATCTGCAACGCCGCATGGCTTTCCGAATCAATCGCCTCAGCCACCTGAACCAATTCCGCCTCGAGTGCCAGCGCCGAAGCGGGCCGCTCGCGAGCTTCCTTAGCCAACAAGCGATCAATCAACTCCGCCAGCGGTTGCGGCACATCGGGATTCAGCTCGCGGACCTTCGGTGCCGGATGTGAAATAATGGCGACCAACATCTGAGGAATCGTCTTGGCTTGAAACGGCAGTTTGCCGGTACACAGTTCAAACAGCACGACTCCCAATGAATAAAGGTCGCTGCGATCGTCGAGCGGTTCATTGCGGGCTTGCTCGGGCGAGAGATAGCCGGGCGTCCCGACCACGCTGCCGCGACCAGCCAACTGCCCCATCGGCCCCTCGGCAAGCGCCAAACCAAAATCAAGAATCTTCGCACGCTGCGTGTTGGCTTCGATCCAGATGTTGCCCGGCTTGATATCGCGATGAATAATCCCGCGTTGGTAAGCCGCCGCGAGGCCGAAGCAAACCTGCCGAGCGAGGGTGATGATCTGCTCCCAGCTGAACCGCTGATCGCTGGCGTTGATCGGTTCCAGCGAGCCGCCTTTGAGCAGTTCCATTGCCATGAAGGGCGTGCCCGCATGTTCACCGACTTCGTAGATCCGCACGACGTTGTCTTGGTCGACCGCCGCCATGGCGCGGGCCTCTTCCAAGAACCGGCGACGGCTATTTGGAGTGGCCGCGAATTTCTCGTTCATCACCTTCAGCGCTACCGCACGCTTTAGCCGCGCGTCTTCGGCGAGGTAAACACGGCCCATGCCCCCGGTGCCGATTTTCCGCAGCACACGATACGGTCCCAGCCGTCCCAGCTCGTCGGGCTGACGAGCGGGTTCTAAAGCATCGATTTTTGAGAGTGCATCTGCCATACGTATAGTGTAACAAGTCGCCCCCCCCTGACAGCCATTAAGTGGTGCCGTAAGCGGCAATTCGGTTGACCGCGTTCAGAATAGCCAAAATAGTCGATTCGACCGTATCGGTACTGACCCCAATCCCACGATAGATTTCCCCCTTGTATTCGACTTCGATGCGAACTTCGCCCTGTGCATCCCGCCCCAGCGTCGCACTGCGAACGCGAAAGTCCTTGCAAACGGTTTCGATTTTGGTAATTCGCTCCACCGCCCAGAAGGCGGCGTCGATCGGTCCGTCCCCCTCTTCCACGACTTCCGTGAACTGCTCGTCGGCATGCTGCAGGGTTACCGAAACTTTCGGTTTCCGATTGCGTCCACTAGTGACTTCGAAATCGACCAAGGTCCACTCGGGATCGACGTTGTCACTGATTTCACGACCAATCAGCGCAACGATGTCGCCATCGTAGATCTCTTTCTTTTTGTCAGCCAGTTTTTTGAATTCCGCGAACACCGATTGCAGTTGTTCCCCGGTCAGCTGAAAACCAAGTTCACGAGCTCGGTCGGCCAACGCGGCTCGTCCACTGTGCTTGCCCAAGACCAAATCGGTTTTGGCAAAGCCGACCTCTTCAGGCGACATGATTTCGTACGTGCTGCGATCCTTCAGCATGCCGTCTTGATGAATCCCCGCCTCATGAGCAAACGCGTTACGTCCCACGATGGCCTTGTTTCGCTGGACGGCGATTCCGGTCGTGGTGCTGACCAAACGGCTGATCGGCACCAAGCGTTTGGTATCGATGCGTGTCGTGCAGTCGTAAAAGTCGCTGCGGGTGCGCATCGCCATCACCACCTCCTCCAACGCTGCGTTGCCGGCACGCTCGCCGATGCCATTGATGGTGCATTCGATCTGACCGGCACCCGCTTGCACGGCGGCTAAAGAATTGGCGACCGCCATTCCCAAGTCATCGTGACAGTGAATGCTAATCACTGCTTTATCGATATTCGGAACCCGCTGACGCAGCATGCTGATGCGATCATAGATTTCGCCGGGAGTCGCATAGCCGACGGTATCGGGAATGTTGATCGTCGTCGCCCCCGCATCGATGGCCGCTTCGACGACGCGGCACAAGAAATCGTGCTCGGTGCGACAGGCGTCTTCCGGCGAAAACTCGATGTCATCGCAGTAACTTGCCGCCCGCTGCACGCTCGTCACGGCACGTTGGAGGATCTCTTCGGTGGTCATCTTCAATTTGAATTCACGGTGAATCGCACTGGTCGCCAAGAAAACGTGAATACGTGATTGAGGCGCGTGCTTGAGCGCGTCCCAGGCGCGGTCGATATCTTTTTCATTGCAGCGAGCCAAGCCGCAAATGGTCGCACCGCGAATCGTCTGGGCGATCTGCTTGACCGCTTCGAAATCCCCAGGCGACGCGATGGGGAAACCGGCCTCGATGATGTCGACCCCTAAATCGACAAGCGCTTGGGCTACTTCCAGCTTTTCAGGCAGGTTCATGCTCGCACCTGGCGATTGCTCACCATCACGCAGCGTGGTGTCGAAAATTCGGATGGGACGCGTTGACTGGTCGGTCGACATCGGGGGCTCTCCTAGACTCAAGGCACGATTGAAAACGTAAAGATATGAAAAAACCCCGAAGCCCGCTGGTGCGAGCTTCGGGGTTTTGAAAACATTTGATTGGTCCGCCGCAATGGCTATCCAAACCCCTAGCACTCGCCTCCGGAAAGGCCTAGCAGTAGCAGCAGGTTGGGTAGCAAAAGCATCATTGGAATCGACAATCCGCGGAAAGGATGGAGATCAAGTCCGAATTGTAGCAACACGGGGGTGGAAACAAGTTAGGCAAGGCACCTTCTGAAGTCAAGTGCCAGCTTGCCGGTCGGTTCCGTCCCGACCGAGTTCCACCAAACGCCTCCGACAAGGCGACCGCCCCTTGGACCACCAGTCCCGCAACCGTCATGATGCGGCAGTTCCTCGCCAACGCGACGGCACATCTACTCAGCTCCCTCCGCGGCAATGCATCACGCGGAGACGCTGCCTTGACCCTCGATCTCTGACCAGCCCTCCGTATGAGCGACTCTATCGAAGAATGGACCGCCTACCACGAAGCGGGACACGCTTTGATGGCGATCTGCTTGGGTGGCAAAGTGGTTTCGGTAACGATCGAACCCGACGATGACGACGGGCCGCAACGTTACGGGGACACGCTGGTCCATTGGCGCAGCGACCGCTCCGAAAGGCAGTTGCTGCAATTCGAAATTCTGGTCCTGCTGGCCGGCCCCGTCGCGGAAATGATCTACCGTGGCGAACCGCTGCATCCCGGCTTTGTCCCCGAATGGGCAGATGATTGGCGGAAAGCTTGGGAGCGCGCCGTAACGATTCATCCCGCCCCCCGGCAACGCCTCCATCAGTTGGAGCAACTCCTACGGCAGCTACACCAAACGCTCAGCAACGACGATCACTGGGCCGCACTGGCAGCGATCGCCGATGAACTGCTGGCCCATGAGACCTTGGAACACGAGTCGGTAGAAGCCATCGTCCGGCAATGGATCGGCTGAGCCGATCCTCGAACACGATCAATGGGTCGGCATGTCAATTGCTGCGGTGATTTGCTACCGCGCCGATTCATTCTTCCCGCCATCCCACTCGTCACCCGGAGTCTCGCCAGCATGCCTGATAACGATTCTTCCCAACCGATGGGCTCGCGTGGCGTCACCCGACCGATGGCGGAGATGCAAGCGCGGTCGCATGGTGAGCATGCCGATGGCAAGCACGACAGCCAGGAAGATGCGCACGGCGAACACGCAGGCCAGCATTCGATGAGCCACGAGGATCGCTTATCGATGCTGCGGATGCATCATCAGAAGACGCTGTGGATCTATTGGACCTTGCCGCTGCTGGGCATCTGGTTGCTCATCGCCCCTTTCCACTTCGGTTACTTGAACGAAAGCCTGTGGGTCGATCCGAGTGGCGGACGCGGCCCCTGGTTTGCCAAAGAGTCGACGCTGTCGCTGCAAGCATGGCGGGCTTGGCTGATGACGGGCAGCGATTTGATCTGCGGCTTGGTGCTGTTGTTTTTCGGCTGGCGCTCGTTGACGCCCAATCGTCCGATCAGTCTCTGGACCTGCTGCTTCGTAGGAATTTGGTTGACACTCGCACCGGTCCTGTTTTGGGCTCCGACCGCGGCTTCTTACTTGAACGATTCGCTGGTCGGCATCGTCATCATGGCGATCGCCATTCTGATTCCGGGCATGCCCAATATGATCATGTACATGCAGCATGGCGAAGCGACTCCGCCCGGCTGGAGCTATAACCCGTCAAGCTGGCCGCAACGTTGGATCATGATCGTCACCGGGTTTCTCGGTTTCATCGTCTCGCGTTACCTAGCCATGTTTCAGCTTGGCTATATCGATTATGTATGGGATCCCTTCTTTGGCTTCTCCAACGGCACCAAGCAAGTCCTCGATTCCAACATGTCGCACGCGTGGCCGATCTCCGACGGGGGCCTGGGAGCGGTTTCATATACCTTTGAATTTTTGATGGGCTACATGGGCAGTCGTTCGCGTTGGCGAACGATGCCATGGATGGTCGCCTTCTTCGGCGTGCTGGTGATTCCCTTGGGGCTGACGCATATCATCCTGGTTATTTCACAGCCTGTCATCGTTCATCATTGGTGTACGCTGTGTTTGCTTGCGGCACTGATCATGTTGCCGATGGTCCCGCTGGAAGTCGACGAAGTGATCGCCATGTTTCAGCATGTTCGCCAAGCCAAACGCCGCGGCGACCGCAATGGTTCGCTATGGCGAATTTTCTGGAAAGGAGGCAGCGCCGAAGGCTGCACTTCGGCCGATTCGGCTCCCCAAATCTCCCAATTCCCTAACCAGCCGTGGCAAGTTTTTAAAGCTTCGATCTGGGGCATGAGTTTTCCGTGGACGTTGATCACCACGACCGTACTGGGTGTCTTGCTGATGTTTTGCCCCACTTGGTTTGGCATCGACATCCAAACCACTGCCGCCGATATCGGCCACCTCGGAGGCGCTTTGATTGTCACCACGTCGGTGATCTGCATGGGTGAGGTGGTCCGTGCCGGCCGTTACTTCAATGTGCTGCTGGCACTCGTTGTCGGCATCGGGCCATGGTTCGCCAACGGCTCCACAACGCCCTATTCCCTGCTCGCCAGTGGACTGGCCATCGTCGTCCTGGGACTCTCCTTTCCACGCGGCCCCAAGACTCAAACCTATGGATCGTGGGATCGCTACGTTGTCTGATGGCGCCGCGGGCGATTTTGAAACGACCACCAACTAGTCTCTGGGCCGCTGCTGGCAAGCTGATGAAATTGGCTGTGGTGCCAGGCTGCGCATGGTCGGTGGTAACGCGGTTTGCCTACAACATTCCCCATCGCCGACGCAGCATCCATTCGGCACATAGCAAACCAAATAGCCACGTGGCGAGCAAAGGATGGTTCCATAGCGGTTCGGCAGGCAGCGGCTGAATCGGCGTTGACGGAACCTGCGGAATGGCCGACTCGAAGGCGGTCGTTCGTGCCTCGTCAGCCGTCAGAAAAACACCACCGGTCACCGCTGCGGCGCTTCGCAGGGCAGCGAAATCGCTTTGCAGTTCCCCCTGCTCGCTCGGAGCGGTCTCGACAGCAAAACGGTCCATCGGGACTTCCCCGGTGGCTTGCAGCGGCTGGACCAAAATCGCCCGGTAATCGCCGGCCGGCAAGTCCTGCGCGACCCCTCGGTAGCCTCCCGCCGCATCCCGTTCCAAGGTCACCACGCGGTCGACCTCACGATTCCGCAGATTCACTTTCACCTCTGCTGGCTGGCCATCGACTCGGACCCGAATCGGAATCGCAGCCCCTTCGACAAACCGGTCCCCCTCCACATCGAGTTCCCAGTCGGTTTCGACCGCCCGCCGTTTCCCTTTGGCCAATTCGCGAATGCACTGCAACCAATACCTTTCGAACAGCACGCCCGTTCCGTCAAAGGACTCCAGACGAAACATCTCATCGGTCAACTGCAGCCTCACCTGTCCTGCCCCCACCAATTGAGTCACCACAATCGGCGTTGGCGATGACTGGTCGCTTTCCAGCAGCACACGGCCCAACGGACGAACGACCGGAGCACGCCAAACGGCGGTCAAGCGAGGCAGCCGAGGCGCACCTTGGTCGCTTAGTCTTAACGACGCGGCTTGCTGCCCCAGCACGGTCCAGCGAATACCTACCGGGGCCCCAAAAAATTCCGGCGATTGCACCCGAGCCACATCGACGGGCAGCAAGCTCTCCAGCGGCGTGCCAGCGATCTCCTGCGGGAGATGCCGCGGCCCTACGACCACGACCAGCCCAACCCCTTTGGACTCGACCACTTCCGCCACCTGCTTTAGAAACACATCTCCCAACAGCGCGACGGCCACATCACTCAGAATGATCGTGTCAAAAGCCGCCAATTGCTCAACCCCGACAGGCGGCAGCACCTTCGCCGAAGCATCTTGCTGCGCGTATTTTGCGTCACTACTCTGCAAAACAACGGTTAAATCGATCAACGCCGGAGCCTCTTCCCCCATCCCGCGGGCCCGCTCCAACAAGTGTTTCAGAAACCGAAATTCGTAGCTCGGTTGATCTTGAACCAGCAAAACTTTTAAGGGTTGGTCACGCAATTCCACCGAAATGTCGCGCACATTGTTGGCGGTATTTTCTTCTCCTGAAAACGTCTGTGCCACAATCGATAGATTTGCCACACGCTCTCGATCGGCCACGAACTCCAGCACCACCGGTTCCAATCGTGTCTCGCCTGTCGAACGGATTTGAACAGTGTCGAGTACCGCCTGGGTGTCATCATCGATCAAACGCACATCGATCGGTTCCTGATCCGGCAGACCGGTCACGCGCACGGTCGTGCGGAATTCGATTCGGTCCCCCACCAACGCCCAAGCATCCGCCAATACGTCTTCGACTCGGATGTCACTGGCGGGCTGGTCACTTCCCAGCCCGACAGCCACGAAAGGTACCTGTTGATCGGCAGCCAGGGTCGCGGCACTTGCCAGCGTGCGGCCTTCGGTCACGATCCCGTCACTCAGCAAAATCACTGCGGCGGTCCGTCGCCCTCGCTGTGCGAGCAGCGATTCCATCCACCAGGTACCCAACGGACTGGCGGCAAAATCGGCAGTCAACGTTCCTTCGCGAACCGACTCCGAAAGGGTTTGCCTATCCAACGGCGATTTTAGTGTGTGAATCTGCAGCTCAAATTGCTCTTCCAGCTTTGCCAATCGCTGCGAGTCTTTACCCAAAATATTCACCGCTGTTGCGAAGCGAGAGACTGGGGCGCTGGCCGTGGCGGGTGCCTGCATGCTGGCGGAATCGTCCAGCAAAATAATCAAGTCGGCTTTCTGGGACTCGAAGCGTGCCAGTGCGAGTCCGCCGATCATCAGCAACAACGTCCACAAGGTCACGCAGCGCAGGCCGATTAAAACGACGCGTCGGGACCAGGGCATTGGTTTTCGCGTCCAGTAAGTCACTATCGCCAGCACTGCGAGCAGAACCGCGGCAACGAACACCGACCAAGTGGGCAACGGCCAACGCCACTGCAGGGCTTGCCAGTCCAAACGGCGGATCAGGCTGACTATGGTGGCGATCATGCTTGCCACCTTAAAGCGAAACGGCTGATCAAAGACTCGACTATCAAAAACCCGATTGCCGTCGCGATTAACCAGCGAAACCATCCACCCGATTCGCTCTCAATGCTCGACTCGCTTTGGCGATCGACGGTTCGATCGACCGAGGGAGTGGCAGAACTTGACACCAACTGCGGCATTGCCGTCGCAGCGATCGGCCTCAAATCGGCCTCGAGCGGATCGACATTGACAGCCAACGGCAGGCTCGTCCCATCGGAGTCCACGATTTGATAAATCCCTGGCAGGTCGGCAAGCCCGGCCATCCACCGTTTACTAGCCGTTTCCGGTTCGCGGTCTAAGGTAATCACCGGACGGGCCTTGCCATCCGGTGCAACGACTTGCTTTGGCGTTTCATCCAGATTCGCAGCGACCCCCGCAAGCGGTTCGCCAACGACTAAGGCTGGAACTTCCATTACGGGGGCACACAGCCAAGCAGCCGTCTCCTGAACCAACGGCACAAGACTGGGCCAAGCGACCATCGCGTTCCATGGTGATTCGGCAACGGCTGTGTCGGCCGTCATCGGCAACGAGGTGACCACGGCCTGCCGATGATGGCCGTTATCCATTGCCAACACTAACGGATCACTATCCGCACCTAACCCGATGGCAACTTCCGGATTGGTCAGCGGGTCGAGCGGAGCCAACCGCCAATAACGAAAAATTGGAGTGGAAAGCAAACCGGACTGCGGATAGGGTGCAAAAGGCGACGCAATCGGATGTTCGTAAGACCGAGGATCGACTCCGTACAGATCGGGCTCTGCGACGGCGGCAAGTCGAAACGGAATGGCATCGCTTGCATATCCTGCTGGATCCGCACGCGCTCCTAACCACCACACCACACCGCCGCGACGTGCCGCGGTGGCGGCGATCAATTCGTTAATTCGCGGTTCCATCCGCTCCAGATCGCACAGCATCAGCAGATCGATCGAGTTGGTGTCTAAATTTGCCGAAGCGAAGTCTGCGGGATCGAGTTGCCGCACATCCCACAGCGACTGGTCACCCGCCCTCAGTGCGGCCACCAAAAATCGAGTTGCAGCCGGCTTCCCCAAGCACAAGACGCGCAGCGTTTGAACCGACGAGCGAACCAGCCAGCGAGAATTGTCGACTTGCAGTGCATCCTCTTCCAAGCTCGCCTCGATCACCGATGTTTGGTCGGTCTCGGCGAGAAAGACTTCCGCGAAACCGCTACCATCGGCTGCCAATTCAAGCCGGTTCGACTGCACGACTTCTCCGTCGACTCGGACGGTCCATTGACTAGCAGTGCTGGCAGCATCGAAGGCACGCACCTGCAAGACAACTCGGTCCCGCGCCCGAGGCTGAAGGTCGATCAGGCTGATGTTTTCCAGCGTCGCCGGATCATCGGCCGTCACATCGACCACGCGAAGCTCGCTGCCAAGCGCCTGCAGATCAGACCAGCCAACGGTCTCCGGATCGGTCACCGCCGCCTGCCAGGTGGAACGTTGCATGTCGCTATAGAACACGAGCTGACTGCGGCTGGCCTTTGTGTCAGCCAACATGCGTTTGACCAGCGCCGTGGTCAACGGCAACGAGGCCGGTCCGAAGCTGGGACGCAGCGCACGCAGCTGGTCGATCACGGCCGCTCGATCGGCCGAGGGACGCGATACCACGGCGATCGGATCGGCTTGCATCAGCGCCACCAAGAAGGTGTCGCCCGGACGAGCGGACCGGCAATCGGCGATTGCGGCATCCATGGCGGCTTGAAAACGAGACTCACCACTGCCTGCAAGGGTTTGCATGGAGTACGAAGCATCGATCACGTACAGATGCTGCTGACTGGGAAGCTGCACGGCGGTGGCGTCGGTTCGCAACACCGGATTAGCCAGCGCGAGCGCTAACAGCAACACCGCCAGCAGACGCGCGAGCAACAACAGCCACTGCCAAAGTTGAATGTTCCGCGAACGCTTTTGCAGGACTTCCAGCAGGAACTGCATCGCCGGCCAAGCCACCGTTTGGCGACGACGACGATTCAGCAGATGCAGCACGATCGGAACAACCGCAACCAATCCCCACAGCAACATGCCGCCACTGACAAAGGGACCAAACGCCCACGGCAAAGAATCGTAAAGCAGCTCGCTCATCTTATCCGTAGAATCGGTGAAGTGCGGCGGCGAGCGTAGGCCCGAGTGGTTGGTCACTGGTCATTTCGAGAAAGTGTGCCCCGTGGGCTCGACAGCTTTGCTCGATTCGTTGCGTGAATTGAGCAACCGCCTGGCGGTAAGGTTCAGCAAAAGCATCCGCTTGAAGCTCCACCGCGGCTTCCCCTTCCAAACCTTCGAAACGGGTCGTCCCTTGCAGCGGCAACGAGCGTTCATCGGGATGCAATACTTGAATCAACAGTAGGTCGTGACCGGCCGCGCCCACCTGCCGAATCATCGTCTCCAGAGTCTCGGCATCGTCCAGCAAATCACTCACCACCACCACGATCCCTCGGCGATCAAGCCGCAGCAAAGCCTCCCCGACCAGTCGGCCGATCCGCGCCTCCCCGTCCGGCTGGGAGCGCGACAACGCTTCCGCAAGCGCCTGCAGTTGAGGCTCTCCGCTGCCTACCGGAAGGTCCAGGCCGCGTCCGCCTAAGATCGACAAGGAGCATTGGTCTTGCGAGTCGATGGTGATGAACCCCAAGGTCGCGGCGACACGTGCCGCGTAATCAAACTTGCTTTCCGAAGCGGACGAAGCGCCCAATCCGGCAAAGGCCATGCTGCCGCTGGCGTCAAGCAACAGATGGCAAACCAGCGTCGTTTCGTCTTCGCGGTTGCGTAAGAAGTAGCGATCGGTGCGACCGTAAATCTTCCAGTCAACGCTGCGCAGATCGTCGCCCGGCACGTAGGGTCGGTGATCAGCAAATTCGACGCTATGGCCGTGCCGCGAGCTGCGATGAGCCCCCGCGAGGGCTCCTCCATCGAACAATTGCGATCGACGCAGCCCCAGACCAGCGAGTTCAGCGAGCGTCGGGGGATCGAAAAACTTTTTCCAAGCCGGATTCATGAGCATCGTTTATTGTTTGCTGCTCGATCGCGTCGAGCAATTCATCGATCAAAGCGTCCGTGGTTAATCCTTCCGCACGAGCGGCAAAACTTAAGCGTACTCGATGCCGCAACACCGGCTTGGCAATGGCGCGAATATCTTCGCGTTCCACCAACGGACGGCCCGCCAAAGCGGCACGTGCTTTGGCACCAAGGACCAGGTATTGGCTGCCTCGCGGCCCTGCCCCCCACTGCACGAACTGATCGACGCGACGCGAGGCGGGACTATCACCCCCATCGGGCAATTCGTTCGCTGGTCGCGTCATGCGTGCCAACCGGGTCGCGTATCGGGCCACCGTCGGGGCGACAGGAATGCGTCGCACCAACTGGATAAAGCCATTTAGATCCTCGACACTGAGCACCGGTTCGATCGCTTCCTTGGTATCTCCAGTCGTGCGCATCACCACCGACAACTCGTCATCTTCAGTCATGTAGCGAATGCGAATATCGAACATAAAACGATCGAGTTGCGCTTCGGGCAGAGGGTACGTCCCCTCTTGCTCGATCGGATTCTGAGTCGCCAAGACAAAGAATGGGCTGGGCAGCGCATGACGCTGTCCGGCCGCCGTCACCTGCCCTTCCTGCATCGCTTCCAGCAAAGCCGCTTGCGTTTTGGGCGGCGTCCGGTTGATCTCGTCGGCGAGCACGATGTTGGCGAAGATGGGACCTTGGATAAAGCGAAAATGTCTTTCGCCGGTCGCTCGATCTTCTTGAATGACTTCGGTACCCGTGATGTCCGAAGGCATTAAATCGGGCGTAAACTGAATTCGACTGAACTGCAAATGCAAGACCTGCGAAAGACTGTTCACCAGCAACGTCTTGGCCAGACCAGGCACGCCGACCAGCAGGCAATGGCCCCCGGAAAACAGCGCAATCAGAACTTGCTCGATGACTTCCTCCTGACCGACAATCCGCCGGCGAAGCTGATCGAGCATCTGCTGACGCGCGGTCGCCAAACGAGTGAGTTGGCTTTCGTCGTCAACGGACAAAGCGGGAACCGACGGCGAGGATGGATCAGGCGATGCGTTCATGGCATTCAGTTTGGTCGTTACCCCCAGGCATGACAAGCTGACAGACGGCGTCACGCTTCGTCGCGGCGATGCATCCAACGGTGACTGGATGCCCGATAAACACTCTCTCGTCCCTTGGCGTCGGTCAGCGCATCGACCAAGCGGTCCATTTTCTGCTGCTGTTGCTGCTGCTCCGAATCGAACAAATCGAGTTGCTGGGGCAGGCCTTTCGCCGATAAGTTTCCGACCGAAACGCCGATTAAGCGGACCTTTGCCGGTTCGCGAACCCGCATTTCCGCCAACAGTTCCGCCGCCACACCAAGGATCGTGTGGGTCGAATCGGCGGCATTTTTCAGCACGCGACTACGACTGAAGGTGCGGAAGTCGTCGCTGCGGTACTTCAAGCCGACGCTACCGGCAAGCCGTTCCGAGCGACGCAACCGATACCCCACCTGCTGCGCCAAATGACTGATGACCGAGTGCAGCATCTCGTCCTCGTCCAAGTCTTGCTGAAACGTCCGTTCATGGCCGATCTGTTTCGCCACCCGATCGGGCACGACACCACGAGGATCGATGCCGTTGGCCAACCGCCACAGATGACTGCCCCACTGCCCAAAACGACGCTTCAAATCCCCCTCATCGCGGACACGCAGATCGACAATGCGATGGACACCCAGACTTGCCAGACGCTGCTGCCCCACCGCTCCCACGCCCCACAACCGAGACACCGGCAAAGGATCCAGGAACGCCTGCGTCTGTGCGGCTTGGACGACGACAAAGCCATTCGGTTTGCCCAGATCACTGGCGATTTTCGCGACGAACTTCAGCGGCGCAATACCCACCGAAGCGCTCAAGCCCAGCTCGTCCTGAATCGCCCGCTTGATCGCGTGACCGATCGCTTCGGCACTCCCCAACAACTTCAGCGTACCCTGCACATCCAAAAAGGCTTCGTCCAACGACAGCGGCTGAATCGTCGGCGAAAAACGCTTGAAGATCTCGCGCACCTGCTTCCCAACGGCTGCGTATTTCTGAATATCGGACTTCACAAAAATCGCCGCCGGACACAATTGCCGAGCCCGTTTGCCTGACATTGCACTGTGAATGCCAAACCGCCGTGCCTCGTAACTAGCAGCCGCCACGACGCCGCGTCCGGCCGTGGAACCTCCGACAACCACCGGCTGACCACGCAACTCCGGTCGATCGCGTTGTTCAATCGACGCGTAAAACGCGTCCATGTCGACATGCAAAATCATCGCGTCAGAAGCTCCGCAAGCATGTCGGTATCTTGCAAGTCATCGACTAAATAATCGGGACGATGCTGCTGCATTTCGTCGCGACGATGCTCGCCCGTGCAACAAGCCAGCACCTTGGCACCAATCGCCCGTCCACACTGCACATCATGCGGCGTGTCGCCAATCACCCACACGTCGCGAAGGAAGACAAACCGCTTCGCAAGCTCCACCGCAGCGGACTGTGCCAGATGATCGCGCTGCTCACAATCGTCGCCAGCAAAGAGATGCCCCTGCTCGAAATGGTCGGTCCATAATGCAAAATGCTGCAGCTTCATCCTTGCCGACGCCGCCAGGTTGCCGGTCATGCAGCCGATATGCAATTCGGGCAGCCGACGCAAACGTTCAAGCAACGGAAGCACCCCGGGCAGCACGGCACCTTCACAACGCCGCAAACAGACAGGCAGCTCACACAGATAATGTTCGATCAACGTTTGGTAATGCGCCACCGTCGGTTCGACACCGTTTTCACGCAGGACTTGTCGCAGCAGAAACCCATCGGTACGGCCACTGAACGAAATCTTGCAACATGGGTCTTCGATCGCGAACGCCGATCGCATGGCATCCATCAGCGCCAGGCGTCCCGCACCGCCAGCCCGGATCAAGGTTCCGTCGATATCAAATAGTAAAACGCGCACGTTTCCTCACCGCTGGGTGACGTCCGTAAAACCAGTCAACTGGTCGGACTCGGACAACACCAAAAAACCCGCTGCCGCCGCCAAACAACCACCCTGCAATCCGAACGGCGTAAGCGGAAGCCGGCCGATCGTCCGCAGTTGCTGGGCTTGCTCGCCCAACTTGACCAGCCGATTGTCAAACACAAAGATCTGAGCTGCTGTGGGCCAATAAACCGCCGCGTCTGTCAGCACCCCCCGTCCACTTCCCACCGGCCACTGACTCCCCGCACCCGGCTGGTTCGTCGCTCCATCGGGAAAGGTTGCCGCAATGCGGCCCGAAGCCCGATGTATCCAATACAGACGCCTCCCGCCCATGATGACGTGGGCTCCGGCGACACCGAGAACCTGCTCGACATCATCGGCAACGCCAGCCTCGGTGGCCCAGCGCAGACGGCCGTCGGCAGCATCCAAACTAAAGACACGGTCGACATTCACTCCCGCCACAAACAGCTCGCCCGCTTGCACACCCAACGCGGCGTGCGATTTCGCGATCGAGTCACGCTGTTGCGGATAAGCCAAATCGGCCAACTCCGCCAAGGCGTGCCTCACCGCCCAGAGCAGTTTTCCCGAACCGGCGTCAAGCGATGCTGTCACGCCCCCATGATGACAAAACAAACGCCCTTCTTCGGCAGCGATGACAATGTCGGCCGCCGAAGCCAACTCTCTTGCTCGTCGCTCCACAACCACGGGAGCACTGACCCACAACTGCCGGCCTGTCGCCACATCGTAACAAACGATACGAGTGATCTGAGTCGCCTCGTCGGTCTGCATCCGTGGCGCAAACAAACGCCCCTGAAGCGGCAATGGTGGACCGGCAAAATGATGGCCCTCCGGTGCAACGATTGGATATCCGGATTGCAAGGCCGCTTCACGCTGCAGATCAAGCACTACAAGCTGACTGGGAGCGACGGCCTGCTTGAATCGCGGATCGTGATCGGTCATCGAACCAAAACGCCCCGCCAACCAGCGACCATCCTGTGCGAGCGAAAAACGAAACGCGGCGTCAACCGGTCGAACGGGTGACCACAACGGTTGGTCAACCTCACTGGCTTGAAAAACCCGTCCGCCGACATTACCTGGCGGCCAAGCTTGACCATCCTCCAGATGGTGCGCCACCACTCCCGATCCGGTATGTGAAAAGACGATCCCTGCTGCGATGACGGGGCTGACCTGCACCGCGCGGCCACCACTGGCGCGTCGCAACCAACGCGGCAGCAACGGCTCAGGCAACGTCGGAAGGTGTGACCAAGCGGCCGCCCAAGCGGGTGATTCGTGATGCAAGGCCAGCGGTGCCGCCGTCGCCATCCGACTGGCGCCCCCCCCGAGCATCGACCAGCGGTCACTCGCTTTGCCGGGACCGATTTTCCACGATACCGATTCGGCCAGCAAACGATCCAAAGTCTCCGCCACAGTGCCGCGACGGCCCGCAACCGTAATCGTACGTGCCCCAAAAAAATGCTTAGCCAAGTAACTCAGCTTGATCGCCGTGTCGCGTTCACCGCGGAGTAAATAGGCGTAGACCAATCGCGTTCCCACTTCCGCGCCATCGAGATCCGAATCGCGGTAGCAACCGAGCGGCAACCCGGGACGGCCAATGGCTTGCTGAGCCACCGAAAGGATCGCCTCCTGCTGCTGGACATCCAATGAGGCCAGCAACGTCGGCCAATCGGTCGCCGACACGACAGCCAGATCGCTGCTGCCAACGGCATGCGGCAGCCACCGCGGGTCGCTCCGGTGCAACGCCTCGATTGCCGTCGTGACCCAACCGTTCCGCAAACCGAGATCGGCGATCGCCAACAGGATCTCATCACCGACCGAGCTCGCAAAATAACGCCGCAAGCCCTGCTGCAGTTCCTCCATCGATGCGTTTTCTTGTGCCGTGGCCAACTGTTCCGCAGCAAGCCGGTCATAGCGTTGACGAAACGCGTTCAGCACGCCGTCATCGTCCGAACCGCTGCGCAACAAACGATCGTGAACCACCACATGCAACGGCAAGTATCGCTGCGTGACCGTTTGACCCTCGCGCTGCACGGGCATCAGATAGTCGCCGGCATCGTCAATCATCTGCACCGCCAGGTCGACCGCCGCTTCCGCTTCGCCGGCGGCGATCAGTTGCTCAAACTGAGTGAACGCCAACTGCTGAGCGGGCAAGATCTCAAAAACTTGTGGAGGTTCGGCGAAACTGCGAACTGGAGTCCCGACGAACAGCAGCCAGGCAAACAGCAGCGATGGGAAACCACACCACCAAGCAGCAACCCCGAGAAGTTCCCGAACCTGTCCCTTCAGCGATGGTGGCGAGCAAGACGGAGGTGCGAGGTTCAAAGCAGGCATCGCGGCACTTTCGCAGCTACAGCATGTTGATTGGCGAGGCTAACTCAATCGAAACCTGGTTCTCGCACGACCCTCAAACGTAGATTTGATACAGCATCAGGTAAACGATCACACCCGTTACCGACACGTACAACCAAATCGGAAATGCCCAGCGTACCAAACGTTTGTGGGCGGCACGACGATCCTTTAACCCTAGAATGGCCGCCCAGATCGCCAGCACCGGAACGGTAATGGCTAACGGAATGTGGGTCATCAACACCACCAAGTAGGCGATGAAGGCACCGCGAGAAGCAATCGCCGGATCCCGAGGAAACTCTTTATTCGGTTTCCCGGTGACCTCCAGCAACGCGTACTTGTGCAGCAAGTAAAGTCCTAGGAACGCGACGCTGACGCACAACGCCGTCAGCATCAAGTTGCGGTGCGCCTTGATGCGGCCTTTTCGGATCTGCCACAACGCCGCCAACAGGAGTATCGTGGCGAACGCATTCAGCGATGCGGTCGCGTGCGGCAAGTTTTCGGCTAGCCATTCCATTTAGGATGCTTCCTGATTCGACTTTTCGGCTGCCAGCATGGTCGCGAGATCTTGCTTCAGTCGCTCAAAGGAACGTGGCTCGCTCCACAGATACAGGCCGTCCATCTCCCCTTCCGCATTGACCAAGATGAAACGCTCGGTGTGCTGCAAGTTGGCCGAGACTTGAAACACCTCGGCGCCGACTCGCTGCACATAAATCGGGTCGTCCGCCGTTAGAAACAGCCACTGCTCGGGATCGGCACCGAACCGTGCGGCGTACTCCCGCAGCACCTCGGGAGTGTCGTTGTCCGCATCGACGCTGATCGACAGGAATTTGACATCTTGGCCTGCGAAAGCTTCCTGCAGTTCCTTCAGCTTTTGATTTTGGGTCACGCAAATGCTCGGACAGAGCGTGAAGAAGAAACTCACCACGTAGGGCTGACCACGCAGCGATTCGCTGGACACCTGCTCGCCACTCCGTTCGGTCAAGGTGAAGGATTGCAACCAATCGTCTCCCTCTTCCAATTGAGGCTTCGGTGGCGGATCCAATCGGGTCGGTCGCTCTGGATCGATGAAATCCGCCTCTCCAGGTACGACATCCCCAGTCCCCTCGGCAACGGTCGATTCGCGATCGGCGTCACGAACATAACGCAGCCCCAGGCCAATACCTAAGCCGATAACTAAAATCAGAACGATGTGAATGGCTGTTTTCATTACGCTACCAAGTCCGCCTTTTTACTTCCGCGCATCAAGATCCAAGCGAGGGTTAACATCCCTACCATGAATAGTACGCTGACGGTCCAGTTTGTGATCGAGGAAGGAGCAAAACCTTGGGCCGCAAAATCGACGCTGGGATATAGCAGATGCCGCATCTCCGCCAAGCCATAGGTCAACGGGTTGGCTCGCATGATCCCGCCAAGCAGCAACTGCCCCCATCCAAGCGACTGCTCCCCTGCCGCGGGGACAGGAAAAAAGGCACCGCTCAGCAACCACATCGGCATCAGGCCCAACATCATGATGGCGTGAAAGCCTTGCGTACTGTCCATCGGCCAGGCGACGATCATTCCCAAACCACACATCGCAAGCGCCAAGACAGCCAACAACCCCATCAACGGCAGCACCGAAAGCCCCAGCGGCGCGGTTCCAAACGCAAAGACCAAGACAAGAAACAGCGCCGCCTGCACCCAGGCAATCGCACCCCCACCGAGGACTTTACCCGCCAACACCGGCCAACGTCCCACCGGTGCCACCAGCACCGCCTGCATGAACCCTTCGCGACGATCTTCGATCACCGAGATGGTCGCAAAAATGGCGGTGAACAACACAATCAACGCCACCGTGCCGGGCAAAAAGAATTGCAAAAAGTCTTGTCCGCCAGCCCCCTCGAAGGAGCCTCGCAAGCCGGTGCCGAACAGCACCCAGAACAGCAGCGGCTGGACAATCGCCGCCACCACACGGTTTCGTTGGCGGAAGAAACGAACCCACTCGCGTTTGGCTAACATCCAGGCAGCCGCAAACCCGCTGGGCGTTGCCAAGGGTGAACCGACCGTCATCGAGGGGGAAGCGGCGTCGCTTTCCGAGCCGGCGGCCGAGGCTGAAGTCGTCTGTGCGGAAGTGGTCTTTGCGGAAGTCGTCATCGACATCGTCTGTCTATTCGTCCTGTGTGTCGGCGGAAGCCCAAAACCGGTGCCCCGTTTTGGCGATAAAAACATCCTCCAAACCGGGGCGTCCGACCGTAATCGATCGTGCCGAAGCGCCGAGGTGCTCGGCTAGCTGGGGCACCAATGCGGCGGGCTGTGGACATTGAATTCGAATCTGTTGCTGCACGCGCTGGACCGTAACGCCCAGTTGCTCGCGAATGATTTGTTCGGTCGCCGCAGGGTCGTCGCTGACCACGGTGATCAAGCCTTCACCAAGCTCCGCCTGCAGTTCGTCGGGCGAACCTTCGGCGATCACCTGCCCCTCGGCCAAGATCGCCAAACGATCCGCCTTGTCGGCTTCTTCCAGCAAGTGCGTTGTCAGTAAAATGGTCATACCATCGGCCGCCATCGCCCGGAGGGCTTCCCACAAGTCGAGCCGTGCGCCGGGATCCAGCCCGGTACTCGGTTCATCCAACAACAGCACACTTGGGCGATGCAACATCCCCTTGGCCAATTCAACGCGCCGCTTCAAGCCGCCCGAAAGCCGCTCGCACAATTCGGCACGACGATCGGTCAAGCCGACCAACTGCAGCACCTGGTCGCGACGCGATCGCATCGCCGCACCAGACAGTCCGTAAAGGGCAGCTTGGCAGGCGATATTTTCGTCCACGGTGAGCTTCTTGTCCAAGCTCGGGGACTGAAACACGATGCCAATTCGGCTGCGCACCGCCATCACATCGCTAACCGCTGCGCCGGCGACCGTCATTTGACCGGACTGCAGCGGCATCAGGGTCGAGATCAAACGAAAGAGCGTCGTCTTGCCGCTGCCGTTTGGTCCCAGCAGCGCGAAGATTTGACCAGCGGAAACTTCAAGGTCGACCCCGCGCAAGGCTTCTCGCTCGCCGTAGCAATGCCGTACATTTTGAACGACGATCGAAGCCGCCAGAGGAGAGACAGGAGGATTGGATTGGGGCACAAAAACACACGAACGGGGAAGTTAGAACAGGAAGAAGGTGGCGACCAGCATCCCGGTAAGTTATTTGCATACGGTTGCTTCCGCAAGCAACGCCATTCTTTACGCAAGCAGCGCCGCGAGCACCAACACCGCCATGGCGAGTGGCAATTGGATCAAAGAAGCATGCATCATGCGTCGAGCGGCCGTATCCTCTTTTTCGATCGCAAATCGGATGGATCCGCGAACCAAACCTTGCGAAGCCAACAGCATGGCTCCACACAGCATCCAAGCGGCAGCGCCCGTGGTGGTTAACACGATAATTGCCAACAGCACTCCCACCAAGACAATTGCGCCCACAACCGATTGGATCGCCGCATTGCGTCCAGACGGATCGACAACGGGCGTCATCTGGAAACCTGCTTCTCCATATTCACGGCGATACATCCAAGCGATCGCCATGAAGTGCGGGTACTGCCAAGCGACCAGCACCGCGACCAACAACCAACCACGCGCATCGGCGATGCCGCCCCCGGCGGCAGTATAACCAATCATCATTGGCAACGCTCCAGAGACCGCCCCCACGGTGGTGTTCCACTCGGTACGCGTTTTCATCGGCGTGTAAATCACCACATAAGTCAACCACGTGGCGACCCCGAACAGCGCCGGCAGCGGCCCCGCGAACCACGCGAGGTAACTCGTACCGATCACCCCCAGAGCCGCACAATAGAGCGAAGCGGCCCAAGTGCTGATGCGGCCATCTGGCAACGGTCGCCGACGCGTGCGTCGCATCCGACAGTCGATCCGACGCTCCCAAATCTGATTCATCGTGCCCGCACTCGCACCGACCATGGCGGTCCCCAGCAGCGTGTGCAGCAAGACGACCAGATCGAGATTCCGGCCCGCTGCCACGACGGCGGCCACGGCCGCGGTGACCAACACCATCACCACGATCCGAGGCTTGGTCAGCGTGATCAAGTCGCTGCGCAGTGAAGGCGAATCAGCGTTCGTTGGCGAATGACCACCAGCGTCCGTGGCGACGGCACCGGGGACCTCTAGCCTTCCAGCGTCTAAGTCGCTGGCGGCGTGAAGTCGTGCAGGAGGGGGCGGAGCAGCCAAACTCATCGTTCCAGCGGGCTCGTCGAAAAGAGTTGTGTAAGAAATGACTCGTTAAAAGTTGCCAAGCAACCGATTAGGCCCGCTGCAGATAGCGAATCCGCCACGACCGAACCCACAGCATGACCGAAGTCGCCAAAATCAGCGACCCCGTGGCAACATGCCCGCAGACGATAAAAGACCCCCAAAAAGACTTGGCTTGCACCAGATACCGAGCGGCAAAAAACGACTCTTGCAGCATCGGAAAGCCATAATTCACTACCCAAGTCCCCAATCCCAACAGGATCTGGATCCCAATTAATAGTAACAGAGCGGCTACCGGACGGGACAGCGTCTTTTCGCCGCACCCCCGCATTCGAACCGACAAAAATCCGTACAGCCCCCAAATCGCGAAGGCTAACACGATATGAGACGCCACCGTATGGGTAAATTGCTGAGGCGTCGCCGCCAAGCTCACGTGCCGTAACTGGGCCCCCAAAATCAACTGCCCATAGGTCAACAACGCCAGAGTCGCACAGGTCCACGTCGCCGTCCGCAGCGGAACAGTTGGAGTTGCCTGGTCAGTCGACAAGCCTTGTTTGGCAACAATGGCTCGGGAACCTTGCTGCCACCAGCGACTGCTGACGACCGCCAAGGCGGTAAACAAACCGAACACGATCGGAGCGGTGCAGCCGTGCGCCATCGCCAGAACGCGGTCGCTCAACACCACCCGCAGCCCCCCCAACAAACCTTGCACGATGATCATCAACAACCCCAGCACCGCCAAGCCTTGCACCCAGCGACGTCGCTCCGACCAGAACGCGACCACGACCACAGCGATGCCAACGAACCCAACCAAAGCCCCAAGCAGCCGATGGCCATGCTCGATAAACAGGTCAAAGGGCCCCGACAGCCAAGTTTCCAGCGGATACAAGAACAGGTTGTCGCCATAAGTGTTCGGCCAATCGGGCACAGACATTCCCGCGTCATAGGTGGTCACCAACGATCCGACCCAAACCAACGGCCAGACCAAACAGAGCACCAACACCGACCAGCGATGCAGCCACGGCCGAGGCGCCTCGGTCATTCCAGAAACCTCATTCACTTTGATCTCCTCCGTGCAACCCGCTCGCCCGCCATGCCCCCAAGCACGGCCCCTCCCGCCCCGAAGAGAGCCCCTGGAATCATGCCTCCAAACCCCAGCAACCACATCAGCGCGATTCCCAGAACGAGACCTGCCAAAGAACCGATCGTGCGATAAGCCTGCTCACTCATAGCGTTGACTCCGGCAAGACGAGGTTTTCGTGGGAGACCGCGGCGACATCCTCGGCAGACAATGACAACACATAGTTGACCAGATCCCAAACCTGGGCGACCGTCAAACCGAGTCCACTGGGCTCTTCCACAATCGTCACCGCCGGCATCGGCGTTCCATCGATGCCGTGAGCAATTCGCGTATACAGCTCCGCGGGATGACTTCCCCCGCGAAAGGCACCTAACTGCAAGTTCCGCGGCTTGGCTGGACGCGGCCGCAGCGCCCCAACCTCCTGGAAAGGAGCGATCGCTTCGCGGTCACTCGGCGTCACACCGATCCGCGTCGTCCAATCCTTGGTCCAGTCATCAAAGTCCAAGGTGACGGCGTCCCCGGCGCCTTGCTTGCCGTGGCAACCCACGCAGTTGGCGATCTCGCCATGAAACAGAGCTTCGCCCCGCTGCACCGAAGCCAATCGCTCGGACACACGACCGGCCAACTCGCTATCCAACTCCCCAGCCGACTCGACTGCCACTGCACGCCCGACGTAATCGGGCAACGGCGGGACGCTGATGACATGCTGCGATGCGGCCGACCAATCGTCGACGATTTCCACCAAGGTCTGCTCGATGTCCTCCAACTGTTTGGCAATCAACTGCGGTTCGGCCGCGGACGCCTCGGCGGCAAACAATCGCTCGGCAGCTTGCAGCGGTTCGTCACCGTAGTCGTACTCGCGTGCAGCGAGCGACAACAACTCTCGCTCCAACTGCCCACGCACGGCCAAAAACATCACGTAATCGACCAAGGCTTCGCGGTCCTCTTCCAGTAAAGCGGCAAACGAAGGCATCGAAGTTCCCGGCTCTCCGGCGACCAGCGTTCGCAGCAAATCGCTCCGCGTCGGCTGCTGACCGCGGGGGGTCGATTTGAACTTGAAGGTACCGCGTCGAAAATCGCGAGGATAAGGATTCTGTAGCGCCGCTGCGGGACCACGACCACTGCCGTTCAAACCATGACAGACCGCACAGTGCTCGCGATATAAACCGACATGCTGACCATCTTCGCCGCTGGCCACACCACCGGAAGCTCGGCGGATGTTTTCTTCGTCGACCAATGTCGTCAACACCGCGGGCACGATTGGCTGGTCAGGGGTGCCAAACAATGCGAGCAATGCAGCGTCGACGTCGGCCGTTGCCTGCTGTAATCCCACGCCCGTTTGCTGCTCCAGCACGACACGCTGCACCACATTGGATTCGAACTGCGTCGGCGGTCGATCGCAACCCACCAGCACCAGCAACCCCAGCAGACAGGCTCCGATTGCAGACCGGCGACTCAAGAACCAAGCAGACATCGTGGGAGACTTCAATCCATTCATCGAACAAAAACCGTTATCACGGCGGGACATTCACTCACCTTTATCAGAACAAGCCTCAAGCGGCCTGAGAAGCCGAGATTCGCTGCCAACGGTGGACGAATCGTCGCAGGTCTAAGGATCTGTGCCAACGCATCGATGAGCGGCGCTACCGCGACAGTGGATGGCTTGAAAAACTGCCCGGCAATCGTGGCACGACTGAAAACCGCAGAGAATCCCTACAAAAAAAGGACGACCGTCAAGGTCGTCCTTTAACCGCTTGATTATAGGTTTCACGGCAACTGCCGCGGGTGCCCGCTATGGCATCTTCAGTTGATTGGGCTGGATCTTAACCACGCCCAAGTCATTCACGCCTTCTTTGATGTCAACTTCGAAGCGATTGCGTTTCCACTCTTGCTTTTTACCGTCGACGATCACTTCCTTCAACGAACCGTCGGCCGCTTCGATGTTGACACGGAAGACCAGCTCCTCATTGGGCAGGCCTTTGATAACCAGATTCCCATCCTCATCACTCACCGCTGCGTAAGGGTGATCGAGCACGACCACATAGGACTTCATCCACGGGTGGATGTTGCACTCCACAGGAATCGGTGCAGGCTCGCTCTCGGTCAGCTTGACAACTTTTTCCTGGCCGGCAGGAATCATCAGATTGGCCGCGTTATTCTTCAAAAAGTTCAAGTTGGCGTTGTGCCCGACAGGATCGGGATTGGTCACCTTCAGAGTGTCTCCCACCTGAGCCACCACCACGTGAGGCTCGAAGCGACAGTTCTTATTTGCCAGTTCGTGAACCGTGTTCTTTTCCGGCGACTCGGGCAAATCGCTTCCGCCACGACCGGTGTAAACATAGACAATCACATTCTTGATGCCTTTGTTCTTCGGGTTGATGACCAGCGATTCGTCGGTCAGCCCATGCTTTCCGCAAAACTCCTGATCGCGATTAACGTCGATCGGCTTGGCAGCCGGCACGTTCCCGTCAAAAACGAATTGCATCTTCAAATCGCCAGCATTCAATCCGGTGGTGCAACAGAGGCTGGCAGCACACAACAACAATAAACGACGCATCGGCATCGATCCTCATGACTTGAAAGGGATAGAAAGTTAGTTCGGGGGGCCCTTCGACAACATGCGAAGAGAAAGGCGACGACTGAGACAAGCTGAACCTCAGTCGTCGCCTCCAAACAAACTAGCTGAAACAGACCGGCATGCCATCCCTTAGGTGGGATTTCGTTGGGATTGGCAGAAACCACCAGTCGGAAGGTCTATGCTCCATTGTAGGCCCTTGTCGGGTATTTAACCAGCCCTTAAATCCGTGTTTTTGCCGGACGGTTTCCCCCTAGGTACCCGCCGCGCAGTCGTTGGCGTAAGATTTCGCCGTTAAATTAGGCCGTCACACCGCTGCGGCCGAGACTCAACCATTCCCAATCTGACCAGCCCCTCTGACCAGCCCCTGTGCCGATGTCTCCAGAACAGCCCGCAAACGCAACCAAAAAAGTCTTGATTGTTGGCAACGGTGGCCGCGAACACGCTCTGGCGTGGAAGATTGGTGCCAGCCACCAAGTCGCCGAAGTGTTCGTCGCGCCAGGCAACGCGGGCACCGCCACCGAAGCGACGAACGTGCCGATCCAAGCCAGTGATAAACCGGCAATTATCAAGTTTGCAAAAGAGAACGCGATCGATTTTGTCGTCGTCGGCCCCGAAGCTCCCTTGGTCGACGGCTTGGTGGATGACCTGCAAGCCGCCGGAATCCGCGCCTTTGGACCCTCCGCGGCGGCGGCCGAATTGGAAGGTAGCAAAGTCTTTTGCAAGAACTTGCTCCGCAATGCCAACATCCCCACCGCCGATTACCAAACCTTTCGGACCGCGTCGGACGCATCGCGATTCATCAAGGATCGCTACCCCGATTCGGAGCAAGCGGTGCCCGTGGTCGTCAAAGCGGATGGCTTGGCGGCAGGCAAAGGGGTAATCGTCTGCTCGACAAGAGCCGAAGCGTTGGACGCCATCAATCGGATTGCCGGCGTACGCGAGTTCGGGGAAGCGGGCAAGGTGCTGATCATTGAGGAGCGACTGATCGGGCAAGAGGCCAGCATCCTAGCGATTACCGATGGGGCGACCATTATCACTTTGCCGGCGGCTCAGGATCACAAGCCGGCCTACGATGGAGACCAAGGACCAAACACCGGCGGAATGGGAGCTTACTGCCCCACGCCGTTGGTCGATGCGGAGATGATGGCGCGCGTCGAACGCGACATCTTGGTACCGGTCGTACACGCCATGAAACGTTCGCGTCGACCGTTTCGAGGGGTGCTGTACGCCGGCCTGATGCTCACCGCCGCGGGCCCGAAGGTACTGGAGTTCAACGTTCGCTTCGGTGACCCCGAATGCCAACCGCTGCTGATGCGGCTGAAGACCGACTTGGTCGACCTGATCGAAGCGGTGATCGACGGTCGCTTAAGCGAAGTCGACCCACCGGAGTGGGACGAACGACCAAGCCTCTGCGTTGTGATGGCCAGCGAAGGTTACCCCGGCAACTACGAAAAGGGCCGCGAGATCAAAGGCTTGGAACGCGCCGCCGAACTGCCTGACGTCAAGGTCTTTCATGCCGGTACGCAACTGATCAGCGACCGCGTCTTAACCGATGGTGGCCGCGTCTTGGGAGTCACCGCCATCGGCAGCAGCGTCAGCGCCGCCAAATTGCAAGCGTATAAAGCGGTCAAAGAAATTCGCTGGCCCGGAGCCTGGTGCCGCAAAGACATCAGCGATAAAGCGCTCGTCGATCAGGCCTAACATCCTCAGGGCAAAACAGACAACCTCGTGGCAAAGATAAGCCCTGTTGGCTGCTAAGACTTGCGTGCCCGCAGAATGCGATTTTGTCCGCCCAGATCTTTGATCAACACGACCGACGCTTCCTCAAAACCGCCGTTCGCTTTGACCAGTGCGACGCACGCTTCAGCGATCATCGGACTTAGCTCGATAATAAAGTAGCCTCCTGGCTTGAGACTGCGAATTGCTTGGGGCAGCAACCGCTCGATGACCTCCGTACCTTGCGGCCCGGCCAACAAAGCTTCCTGCGGCTCTTGATCGCGGACACCGGGGTCGAGCTGTTCGTATTCCGATTGGCTGATGTAGGGTGGATTACTACAGACAAAATCGAGCGACCCCTCGGTCGTCAGTGGCTCCAGCAGATCGCCCTGCTTGAGCACCACCCGTTCCCCCAGTTCATGCTGTTGCACGTTATAGCGCGCCACCTCCAAGGCATCGGCACTGCGATCGATCGCCAGCACCTTGCAGCGTGGCAAGTTCTTGGCAATGGCAATCGCAATCGCTCCACTGCCAGTGCCCACGTCGGCAATGCGAATCGGAGCGTCACCGGTGATCTCTTTGGCGCGATCCAACGTTTCGATCACCAAGTGCTCGGTGTCGGGGCGGGGAATCAAGACCCGTTGATCGACGCGCAGCTTGAGCGAATAGAATTCCTTGTAGCCCACCAGATAGGCCACCGGCGTCCCTTCGCCACGACGCCGGACCATCTCCCGAAACGCGACACGAGCCTCTTCGGTTAGCTCCGAATCAAATGCCGTGTACAGCTCGATCCGGCTGCATCCGCGTGCTTCGGCGAGCAGCACTTCGGCATCCAATCGCGCGGTATCGGATCCGCGTTTCTGAAAAAATTCGGTCGTCCACTTCAACAGCCGCAGGACGGTCCATGGCTCCGATTGCTGGGTCGACTCGGTCGACATAATCAGTCTTCCATTTCGCTGCGCAGTTGGTCGCGATCATAATCGACCAATGCTTCGGTAACCGGTGTCACATCACCAGCAATGATTTGATCCAATTTATAGATCGTTAAGTTGATGCGGTGGTCGGTCAAGCGATTCTGTGGGTAATTATAGGTCCGAATCCGTTGACTGCGGTCGCCGGAACCGACCAGTCCACGACGTGCTTCGGCCCGCTTGCTGTCTTCCTCTTCACGTTTCTTTTCATAGATCCGGGCCTTCAGCACGCGCAGCGCCTTGGCAAGATTCTTGTGCTGACTCTTTTCGTCTTGGCACTGTACCACGATCCCTGTTTCATGATGCGTCAAGCGAATCGCCGACTCCGTTTTATTGACGTGCTGGCCACCGGGCCCTGAAGCACAGAACTTGTCGATCCGGTAGTCCTCCCCTTTCAGCTCCACTTCGACATCTTCCGGTTCGGGCATCACCGCGACGGTGGCCGCCGAAGTGTGGATCCGACCTTGGGTTTCGGTTTCCGGGACTCGCTGGACGCGGTGCCCGCCACTCTCATACTGCAGCTCGCGAAAGACCCCTTCGCCCTCGACCGTCATCGTGACTTCCTTGAAACCGCCCATGTCCGAAGCACTGGCATCCATGACTTCGGTTTTCCAACCCTTCTGCTCGGCGTGCTTGCGGTACATCTCGTACAGATCGCGTGCAAACAAAGCCGCCTCTTCACCGCCGGTGCCGGCGCGAATCTCCATCACGCAGCGAGTGCGGTGACTGTCTTCACCACCAACGGTCATCGTCAGCAGTTCATCCCACAGCTTTTCACGACGCTCACGCAACTCCGCCGCCTCGGCTTCGGCCATCTCCCGCTCTTCGCTATCCTCGGTCGCTTCGGCGATCTCCTGCCAACCGTGGATTTCATTCGAAAGACGCTTGAAGTCGCGATATTTGTTCGCCATTTTGGCCAACCCACCGTGCTCTCGCGCAACGGCACTCATCCGAGCTCCGTCGGCTTGCGTGGCAGGATCGGCCATCGACATTTCTAAGTCTCGGAAGCGTTTGAGCTTTTCTTCCAAGGTGTCGCGAATCGAGTTCGACATTTAAATTGAAAACCGGGCAAAAAGAAGGAGCTAGACCGCTTGATCGCGCAGGCATCCCAAGACGAGAGCCACCCGACAGATCAACGCACAGAAAAAGCCGCCGTGCCCTTGGAATGCAAGGAACACAGCGGCTTGTCGTTCTGAATGTCGGGGCGCAGCTATTTCTTCTTCGGCTTCTTCTGCAAGCTGCCGTAGGTGCCGGCAGCAAACTTCTTCTGGAACTTGTCGATCCGCCCAGCCGTATCGACGTATTTCAGCTTGCCGGTGTAAAAGGGATGGCACTCGCTGCAAATGTCGACCTTCAACTCGGGACGCACGCTACGCGTCTGGAAGGTGTTTCCACAGCCGCACGAGACCGTCGTTTCTTGGTATTTGGGATGAATATCGGCTTTCATGTCTTTTACTTTCGCTCGCCGGTTTGACGCTGGGGAATACAGCATCCCGGTAGATGATGGGGATGGTGGCAACCGCCACGGAAATCGCAACCCGAAATGGTACGACCTGACGCACCAAATTTGCAAGGGCGCTGATCGGGCGCTGAGAGCCAAATCGTGTCTTTTATCGCATTGTTCGGCATTCTGCCAGTTCCGACTCCATTGTTCGAGCCCTCTGGTCGCCAGACAAGGGCCTGGGGCTAGCCAACGTCTGCCTTGAATCCCGACGTTGCCGATTTTTCGGGATCTCCGGCCTGCCCGTCCTCCACAATGTCCTCCGCCTGCGAAGCCGCCGCCATGTTCCTCGATTTGGCCGCCCACCGCTGAACCACCAGCGTGTCGATCAGTAACTGCCCAATGTGATAAACAATCATTGGCAGCATGCTGACCCCGCAATCGATCGCCAACTGCAGCCCCACCATCAGCGTTTTCTGACTGCCCGCAATCCCCACAGCCACCTGCTGCTCACGCCCCAAGCGACCCCGGCGGGCCAGCAGGATGCCCGCGATCAAGGCGATGGAATGCACGCCGACTGCGGCTAACGCCATCATCAGCACATCGGGCCAAGCCGCTCGGTTGGCGGCGTCGGCCAAATAACGGCGCCGCGATTGAGACGCTCCGACGGCGACCATCACCAGAATGCCGATTTGAGCCACCACCGATAGCCGCCGCTTATGCTCGTCCGCCCAGACGGCTAAGCCGAATCGACGGGCGGCCTGGGCCACCAGCAACGGCAAGGCGACCAACAACGCCAGCTTTACCGCTTGGTCCACAAACCCGATTTGTGTGTCGCGCGCGAAAAACAAAAACAACCAGAAGGGTGCGATCGCAAAACAAAACAGGTTCGTGACCACGGTGACCATCATTGCCACCGCATCGTCGCCCCCCGCCTGCCGCGTCCAGACCGATGCCGAAGCAAGCGTACAGGGCACGACGGCGGCGACCAACAAGCCGCCGCCCATCGCGGGGGTCAACCCACTAGAAACGGCCCATGCTAGCAACGGAACCCCGGCGGCATTGATGATGATCGCCAACCCCCAGGCTCGCGGCTTGCGAATGCTCCGCAGCATCGACCCGGGATGCAACGTAAAGCCCATCAGAAACAGCACTGTCGCCACAACGGCCGCACGAAAAGAGCCGGCATCGGCCAGCGGCGCCACTCCTTGGGCACCCCAAAAACCAACGGCCAAAGCGACCGCTAGGGCAGGCAAAAACCAGTGACGAACAAGGAAGGCGGACACCGGCATTTGCTAGCGTAGGAGGAACGGGTGATCGGCTCTATTGTAAAGCTTCCACCGCTGGCGACAGGGGCCGTTTTCGGCCTACGCGCGGCGCCCTTGTTTGCGATACAAGAGACGCTGTCGGCGATTTGCTCCGCGGGGGATTCTTCATGCACGAACGCACACAAAAAGCGCTTTGCCAGTTGGCATTCGTCGGCCTGTGCGCGCTGCCGACCACGCTGGTCGTGCTGTGGATTGCCGCCACCTGGACCCCTTGGTACCACTCCTATCAACGTCAGCAGGTCGAAGCCCACCTGTCGGCGCAACTGGGCCTGCGGGTCGAACTGGATCGTTTTGAACAGCCCGCGCCGGCCACGTTCAAGCTGACCGGCATCCGCTTGTTTGAACACGAAACGGGAGCCAAAGTCGGCCAAGTTCGGCTGGCGGTTTTTTCAGTGCACGACGAAAAACGCGTGCTACAGATCCATCAGCCCGAACTGCAATCGGCACAGCTACAGCATGCGTGGCAGATGGTCCACGATCGCTTCCTCTGCCAACCCCAGTTCACCGCTCAACCAATGGTCATCACGGCCAACGCGCTAACGCTGCACAGCAAGTCCGGTGGCCTGACGCTTCGCGATACGGTGGCGCGGATCGTGCCCGGGGAACGCCAAATCGAAGCGAGCCTCGAATTCATCCCTGTCGGCCGAGAGGCGGACACCAAGGCATGGGTCGGGATTATCCGAGACCGCTCGCTGCCGATTCCTGAAACCCATTGGCGTCTGAACACCGGCGGCGTTCCCCTGCCCTGCTCTGCCCTGGCGGACTACCTGCCGGTGCTGCGGAACCTCGGCCCCGAAGCCGACTTCAATGGCTCGATGGCATGGCACTTGTCCAGCCAAGGCTGGTCGGTCGATCTGGCGGGAGCCACTTTTTCGGGAATCGAACTGAGCGAGGTTTTCGATGGCTTGCCGCACAAACTGAGTGGCCGCGCAACGATCCAACTGGAACGCTGCCAAATCCAGCCCGGCGAATCGGTCGATGTTTCGGGATCGCTGGTCGCGACAAGTGGTTACATCGGAGAGAGCTTACTGGAGGCGGCCCACACACATCTTGGAATTTCGCCCACGCCGTCGGTCGAATCAGAAAGTAATACCTGGTACGACCTGCTGGCTTTGCGGTTCGACATGTTCGGGTCGAAACTGCGTCTGCGAGGCGACTGCCACCACCAACGCGGCTACGAATCGCTGCCGCCGAACGTGGTCTTGGCGACGCAGGCCGAAGCGTTGGAGCAGCGCACCGCGTTGGCGATCCGCACCGACGAACTGGACCTGCCGGCGACGAACTTGGTCGCCGCCATGGCACCGCGCCATGCGGCGATGGTGCCTTACACTCGCCAGACGGCCAGCCTGCGTGGCCTGTTGCTGCCGCCCGACCGAACGCTGCCGGACGACGTTCCGCCACCCAGCCCGCGAATTACGCTCCGACGGGATTAGATCCGTTTGCTTTCCCAGCCCGGTTCATCGACGATCGGCGGTGCCGATGGCTTGATGACCCAACCCAAACCGATCAGCAACAACTGACTGGCGACAAACAATCCCAACCACATCATCGTGCCACTGGTAAAGCCGTAGCTGTGTAAGCCAAAGCCCAATTGGTTGGTTCCAAACCAGCTCCACGCGGTCACGATGTTGCCGCCGATCGCCAGCATCGCAAATCCCCGTGGGCCGACCAGTTTGTCCCATCGAGCATGCAGCATCAGCGCGTTCCAGATCACAATCAGCAGGGCGCCGTTTTCCTTCGGATCCCAGCCCCAAAAACGGCCCCAACTGTCGTCGGCCCACAGGCCACCAAGCACCGTGCCGATAAAGCTGAACAAGATGCCGAAACAGGTCACACCGTACATCATCCGGTAAACCTCTTTCCGGGTGTTCTGGTCCACGCCAGCCCAGCTCTGCGTGAGATACAAGATCCCCAGCAAGCCCGACACAAAGGTCGCCGAGTAACCCAGCGTGACGGTCGTCACGTGCGTGCCTAACCAGAATTGCGTATCGAGCACCGCCTGCAACACCGGCATCGTGTCGTCGCCACTCAAGCCTCGCGTGGCGATCATCAAGGTGACCGCACCGGCCGCCGAAGCGACCAGGTTTCCGATCCCGCGCCGGCCAAGGTACTCAATCACGATGCCGTACAGCACCGCCGCCCAGCCGATGAAAACTGCCGAAGAATAGAGATTGATGACCGGAGGACGGCCTGTGATCATGATCCGAGCGACGATCGCCACGGTGTGGACCACCAGAATCCCCGTCAGCATTGCCCAGGCCGACGCCCGCAATGCGCCGGAGCCCGAAAGCAAATGTGCCAACGCCATGATCAACACGATCAGATAGAGCACCAAGGCGGTTCCCGAAGGCCACGCCGCTTCCATCCAACGCTCCAGACTGATTCGCCAGCCCGCTTCGTCGGTGGCCAATCGCGGTTCGATTAATTCCATATGCTGATCGATCGCTTGATTAAACTTCATCGGCTCCTGTTCTTGGTAAGCCGCCACCAAGCCCATAAAGCCTTTCGTCGGATCGACCGCTTCGGGATCGCGCAAGCGGTCCTTGATCGATTCGAAGAACGTGTACGAGACCGGCAACCAACGTTTCCGATCGGGGCGTTCAAGATCCTTCTGCCCCGCTTGCGGAACTACCCCCGGTGAGGGGACTTCGGCAATCAAATCCATCCGACGACGCAAATCTTGGAAGGCGACCATCTGCTTGGTTTCTTCATCGATCCCCGGCGGCAACAGCTCGTCAGGAATCTGCCGCGGCCGCGGCATTTGCATCGCCACCGAAACGACATCGTACAGATGCAAGCGCGAAGCGAGCTCGATGATTTTCTTTTCCTTAAACGACATATTGGCGGCATCTTTCTCACGCGCCGCAGTCGCAATCTCGCGGATCCGTTCGCTGCTGGGCATCAATTCTCGCAGCGTATAAAGCTTTGACTTACGCCGCGTCTCGATCCCCACTTCCGCGAGCACCTCGGCGGCATCGATTCGGATCATGGGCAAATCATAGATTTCCCGGTTGTCGGCCGCTACTTCGAACAACCACTGCAAAGCGGGCAACTTCTTGGCCGAAAAAGTGGGTTCCCGATACTTGGTCAACTCCGATGGCGACAGATCCTTCATCGCGTAACGATTGATCATTTCTGTGGGAGCTTCGGTTAACGGCACCGACTCTTTGCTGCTCAACGTCTTCAGCGTCAGCCGCGCGTAAGCATCCAACGGCATCAGCCGACCACCAAATTGCACCGGAATTTCACCCGCGCGATACAGGTCGCGCGTCGTCTGCTTCCGCTCGGGGCTCATCGCCATCGCCACCGCCGACCAAGGGACCAGCTTCATCGTCACAATCACCGTCACGAAAGCCAACGAGCCTGCCATTGCGACGGGGAAAAAGACCTTCGCTTTGGGTTCCCGGTCACGTCGTGAAACATAGCGACCGAGCGTTCCCATGAAGTGGAACAACATCCCGACGCCGGTGATCGAACATGCCAAGTAGGGGATCAACCAACCGGAGTTCTGCACCACCTGCAGGCCCGTGCGCTCTTTGCCGCCCGGCAAAGGAATGTGGTCGGCTTGGTAAAAGGTTTCCCCACGGTAACGCAGCGGATTGTTCATCCAAATCCGTTCTTTGCGATTTTCGTTGGTCCGCTTGTCGACCAGGCGAATCACCGAAGAAAACGACTGAGCCTTGGTGTCACCGGCGTAATCGTTGCGGCGAACATCGAGCAGCTTGACCCAATAGGGTTTTGGAATCCGCTGATAACGCAAGCCCATGTCAAAGGTCCGATCGCCCGCGGTGACGCGTTCCAACTCATCCTCTTGACCAGTCGCGAACAACGACTGTCCATCGTTGAGGTACTGCGTCACTAAGAACGTACCAAGCGACTTTTGGTCGTCCTTGGTTAGCAACTCGACGTACGCCGAAGAGACATTCGGACGGCTCGACGCACCGCCCTCCATCCGCGACTCTTCCACCATGACCTCCAGCCCGATGCCGGCGGTGGCCGGGTTCTCTGGTTGGTCCTTGGCATCGATCAACTGCGAGTTGACCATGAAGTCCTTCACCCGCAGGTCAAACGGCAAATTGGGATCGGAGATGACCGTATCGGTCCCTTCGACCGCCTTCAAACGGGATACCGGCACCCCGATGACTTGCGTCTCCTCGGGGTTGCTGCGATCGAGAAAGGCCAGTTCGACCGAGTCGAGATTGATCAGCGTGTTGGTCGATTCGTTTTCACCCAAGCTCAATTTTTGCTCGAGCTGGCGATCACCGTAAGCGAATTGCCCCACCATCAGCAGCGCCACGCCAAAGTGCAGCAGCACGTTGCCACCTTGCTTGCCAAAAATCAAATGACAGCCGAGCATCATGATCAAAGCAACGCCCGTCCCTTTGACCAACTGCCATAAAATGCGCAGCCCCGGATCGCTCAGCGTGGCGTAACCGCTCAGCATGCCGGCCAGCAAACAACCGACCGACACCAAGCCGACGATCGACCAATTGCGCACCCGTTTGGAGGACCCTTTAATCGCCAGTCCCAGCAGCGCAAACCAAGTCACTCCGACCGCCGCACAGGTGCCTTGCCACAAATCACTGTAGTTAATGGGAGGTTCACCCTGCACGCCTTCGCTACTGTTACCGGACAGGATGACAAACAGCATCAATCCAAACCCGACCGCCAGCGCGGCAAGTCCAAGTGCCAACCGCCCCCCGCGCGCCCGCGCATGAAAACGGGTGGTCTTGGCAGCCAACAGATTGACCAACAGCAGCGTGCCGATCAATTTGCCACCCGGAAAAGGAATCCACCAATCGAACGGCGTGTGCTTGAAGAAAACTTGGGGCAGGAAGTCATCAAAGTGCAGTTGTGCCATCCAGCAGGTGAAGTAACGCTGCTTCACCTGCAATAGGTTCAGCTCTTCCTGCGCCAGCGTGCCGGCCATCACCAGCACCATCGACAGGCCGAGCAACGACACGGTGAGTTTCAATGAGCCCAAAGGGCGCAGGACCGCCAACACCAGTTCCAACGTACTGTGTTCGCGATCGGTGGAATGATCGACAATTTTGCTGGCTGAACCCATCGCTGCCATCGAGACGGCTCCTTAAAAGAGCATCGTTAAATTTTTTTAGTTTTGACGCAGGAACGACGGTCTCAAGCGACCGCCTCTCCCAACCTGTTTTCCCATCCCAGGCCGGTTACAACCGCAGCGAGTCAACCAACTCGGTTAACGCGGCTTGTTGTTTGCGAACCGCTTCCAACGGTCCTTTCATTTTAATGAACAGCGGCAAGCCACCATCGGTCGCCGGTTCGACGATCACGATGTCGATCGCCTGCGCTTCGTCGCCTTTTCCGGCGAGAAACAATCGCTTGGCGGGCTGACCGGCGACGGTCAGTTCTTCCATTGACTCCATCGCCGCATCGACCATCGATTCGTCGGCAGCCCCACCGGCCACCTGACCTGCCCACATCCCAACGTTGCTCTTCAAATCACCACCGGCTCGAATCATCGTCACGACGACCGCGGCTTCTTCGCCACCGGCATCAAAACTGGCCAGACGCATACCACTAGCGGCACCTTCACGCCAACCCTCGGGAACGTCGTATTCTAGTCCGCTATTTGTTTTCGAAGGCGTCTGCCCTGCACTAGTATCCGCGTCTGGCGAATCGACAGGTACCATCGGTGGTGGTGCGGAACCGGTCGGCGGCATCGCTCCCATCATCGGCGGCACCATACCGCCACTGACGGCACCTTCCTCGGCGACGAGGTCGACCCACATCGGCGCCGGGCTTGCTTCGCCATCTTCGGTTAATAATTCCGCACCGGCCCACTTGGTTTGCAAAGGCTCCAGCCCCATCTGGCCGCGCCAACGATTCACGTTCGCTTGCACATCGGCATCCCAGTCGGCTTGTTGGCTCAACTTCGTCACCGTCAGTTCCATTTGATTGTCATTCGCTTCAATCAGCACTTTCGCGTAGGGTGCAAAAGGACCGCTGCCAGGCGAAATGCGTTCCCATTGTTCGGGCAATTCCAATACCGGCTGGCCATTCTCAAACTTTAACTCGGTCACCAAGCGACGTACCGGATCGACGATCGATTCAATCGCCTGCTCGGGTCCACGTACTTTAAAAAACCAATTCGATTGCTCGTGCGGAACGATCACTCCCAGCATCCGTACTCTGGACTGCAGGATGTCGGGCTTCCGATGGTCAATTGTATACATGCGAACCGGTTCCGGTTCGCTACAACCGACCGATATTGCTAACCAACCGCACCCAATGGCGAGTGCCGTCCAAATTTTTATTTGATTCATTATCACGCCACCTCGGGTATGGCGAGTTCATCGAGAAGGGCTGTCATGCACGTCGACCCCAGGTGGGACGGACCAAACGATAGAGTCCGCGGTGGGTCTGAGTTGGCAAGAATCGGGTGAGCAGCGAGTCGGAACATGATAACCAGCATGCTTCAACCGTTGCGGACTGCTTGAGCGAATCATCCGATCGTCCGTCGATCGAGGCGCTCTTCGCACACTCTACTATAGACGCTCGAGCCCCTCAGAGCGTACCCCGCTGAATACGAGGTGCGTCGCCACGCCGCAGCCAGCGGCATCTGCGAACGGTTCGACCGGTACACATGCTAGCGTGGCACCGCTTTCCAAGGATCGGGCGGCGGGACGACCGCTCGCGACGAAGGCAAGGCAGATTGGTTCGATGGCATGGGAGGCCCGATGAAGGAACCGCTGGGCTGGCTAGAGCTCTCCAGAGGCCTCCTTTCCGGTCGCGTTGCCAACCTTTGATCCGCCGAATTTTGAATCACCGCCAGCCGCTGCTCCAAATCGACCACGCGATCGGTCATCGCTCGATTTTGAGCCGCCAAACGGTCGGCTCGATCGCGTTGCTCACGGTAATCGGCAAGCAATCTTTCGGACTCCGCACGGCAACCCTCCAGCTTGCTGGAGCCAAACAGACTACAGCCAGGAGCGACGACAATGATCGACAAGACCACCAACAGGTTCCGACCAGGGGGGCTCGACATTCGCGTTTGCCTCCATGCAAACTTCCTTCAAACTCAGGGTCCTAAACCGAACATTTCGATCAGGGCATCGGTCATCGAACTGACGGGCGTCGCCACCTCGTTGTAGCTCCACAAGTTCCGCATCAGGTCGGTCATCAGCATCCCCCCCAAGCTCATCACCAACAGAATTCCTACTAGCGAAATGACGCTGAGGAGGGAATAAGGCGTTTCGTAAGCGGGGCGTGTGACCACCGTCGCACCCGCGGGGGCGGCCGTTTCATCGACGCCGATTTCTTCGGCATCCATCATCTCGTCGACGATGACTTCGTCGGCCACGACTTCGGCACCAAAGGGATCGTCTCCCATGCCTCCCGCACCGGGAATCGCTCCTGAAACCAAGTCGATGCCGCTCCCAAAGGTGCCGGAATCCTCGACTTCGATCACCTGCGAACCGCTATCTTCTTCGACTTCGATATCGATTCCCGAAGGAGACAGTTGGAAGTCCTCGTCGGCTTGGAAGTCGACCAGCGATCCACTTCCGCCACTGCCGCTCCGCGGACCGCTACTGCCAGGCCCGCCGGAACCTTCCAAATCGGCTCCCAAATCGAGTGCGGAAATGCTTGATCCGGCGAGATCCAAGGGCTCGCTTTCCAACGACAAACCGCTATCCGATGGGCTCATCAAGTTGATTCCGCTGTCGCCGGCAATCGAGATATCGCTGCCCGCGCCCCCGAGGACCAAGTCATCGTCATCGTCGGCGATCACCAGTTCGTCGTCATCGTTCAGTGCGTCATCGAAATCGAGACCTGAACCTGCCAAGTTAACGCCCGAAGCGATGTCCGAGCCACCCAACACCGCGGGGTCGCTGTCGCCACGAATCAGATCACCGGTACCGCCTGACCCACCACTGGCGAGCAAATCGAGCTCGGACAGGACATCTTGCCCCGTCGAACTGCCCAATCCTGAGATGGACCCCGATTCTCCGGCGGACAGTTCCAGATCTTCGCCCAACATCTCGAGACTGCTGGAATGGCCTTCCATCGGGTCGGATTCAAGAGCCAAATCGCTGTTGATTTTGCTGCTCGGCTTCTCGTCCGCCAAATCGCTACCAAGCGTCGGATTGGTCGAGCCTTCTTTGATTTCGTCGGCTAATTCCAAGCGACCCGAATCCTCTGGCGAGGACAACGTGAGTTCGCCCGAATCGGACATAAACAGATCGTCCCCATCATCGACCGGCATCAGATCTTCCGCACTCCCTCCAGCAAGCAGGTCGTCGGACACTCCCATCACGGCGGCAGAACTGCTGGTCAGCAAATCGTCGCTCTGATTGGAAACGGTCTGCACGTCGCTACCGATTCCAGCCATGTCGGTGTTCCCACCCGCTGGCGACTCATCACCCAACCCCACATCGCTGTCGGGATCGTTCGCTGCGTTACCACCGAGCACGGGTCCCTGATTGACCGAAGACCCCACTTCTTGCTCGGAAATTAGGTCCGACAACCCGGGATCCAAATCCCCGGAGACCATATCTGCCGCGATCCTCTCGATCTCGTCGGCCGGAAATTTCCAGCTTGCCCCGTCGCGGAAACCACGAATGGCTCCTCGGGAACGCATCTCCACCAATTTTTCGTGGGAAATACCTAAACGTTGGGCGGCTTCATCGAGGGGCAGATAATTCGTAGCCATGCCGATGGCGACTCCATTTCAGAAAAGATAAGCGGTGAGTCGTACAGGCCGTCGCCCTCCAGACCTACACTGCCAAGCTCACTTCGGGGTCGCAATTCGCCTCATTTCTTCAGGCAAAGGAGCAACCGCGTTGAACTGGACGGCAAAATCTTGTTGGAGTGGACGCGACCCAATTAAATGAATTTTTCCGGGTCCATCCACATGATACACCGCCATCCATTCGCGCGCCGTATTTATCAAAGTAATTATTTGCCCGCCATCATTCGCGGGCCTGACAAAACCAAGGCAATCCCCTGCCGCAGCCCCTCCTGCGAGCGGAAACTGCCCCGCTTCGTGAGCCGCAGATAGACCTCCCGAAAAACTGCGGGAAGGATCCCCTGCCGGAATTGCTGCCGGATTTTGCCCTGTCCCTGCCGATTGCCAACCTGGACTGAGCGCAAACAGCACGCCAAAGAGTGCCAAGCCGGCCCAGCGGCTTGAAAACCGGCGAGAGACATGTTCGTAAGTATTGTTCATTCTAAAACCGAAGTTCTGCTTTTCAACTAAATAACCCAGACCGCCAAAACATAAACAACGGCGAAGGTCGGACGATCGCTCCATCTGGCGAGCGCCCCCAACCGTTTCAGGGTGTCGCCAGCGGGCCGATCCCGGCGAACGCTGCGCGCGCCGTTTTTTTTCTTGCCCTGCCGGTCGCGCGCGATCGTAGGTCAGGGGAATGCTTGGCAGCAAGTCCGAATGTCAATCTTTAACGATCGGGTCAAGTTCGCCAGTTGTGCCGGTCGATACAGCAAGTGAGGCTTCTTTTTGTCTCCACAAACCTGATGGTGATCGCTATTTCTGCCGCACGAAATGCAAACCCAATCGGTCAAGGCCGCCCACTGGCCCGCATCGCTACCCGGCTGTCGGGTGTCGCGATTTCGGCCGTGTTCTACTTGATCGTGTACTTGGTCCCGTTCTCGCCCGCCAAACGCTACTTCCTAGGGCATCCGGTGGCGGTCGCTGCGACGATCCTCTTTTGGATCGCGGCGGTATCGCTGTTCGCCAAGTGGTTATCGATTCGCCGCGAGCGACGACTGTGCGAGCAAATCAGCGACAGCGTGCTGGCGCCTACACTGCCGACCGACGCAGCCCACCCGCACCACGATGTCCGCTCGATCTGTCAGTCCTGGTCGGATTCCCTAACGCAGCTACCTGCGGCGGCACGAAGCAGTCGTTTGGTGCGGCGTTTGGAAGAACTGCTGCAGCGACAGGTCCGTCGCGGCAACGCTCGGCAGCTTGCCGACGACCTGCGGGAAGTGGCGGGCCGCGATTCGGATGACGCCCATGATTCGCTACAACTGGTCCGGATCATCGTGTGGGCCATTCCAATGCTCGGTTTTTTAGGCACGGTGATCGGCATCACTCAGACACTTGGTGGCCTCGATTTCAGCGACGGCACGGCGGCGGTTGATCGGCTGAAAAGCGGCCTGTATGTCGCCTTCGATACGACGGCGCTCGGTTTGGTGCTTTCGGTGGTCGCGATCTTTTTACAATTCCCGGTCGAGCAGGCCGAACAGAATGTGTTGTCGGTCATCGACCGCCGCTCGGGAGAACTGCTCGCTGCCCATCTGCCCGACCCGTCGGCCGATGATGGTGCGGCGGGACAGATCGCCACGCTGTGCGACGGCGTCTTGGCCGCGGTGCAACAGTCGCTCGGCACGCAAGCCGAACTTTGGCGTTCGACGATCGACGGGGCGCATCAGCACTGGCAAAACGTCGTGGCTGCGACAGGCACCGAGCTGAGCGATGCCATCGGCGACGCCATCGGAAACGCGATCAGCCCTGCCCTGGCAAACCACACGGCCGACCTGCAACGGATCCAACAACAGGGTGTCGAAGCGATTGATGGACGCTGGCAACAGTGGCAACTGGCCCTCAGTGACAACGCTCGCATCCTGTTGGCACATCAGCAGACGCTGGTTCGTCAAGCCGAACTGTTGGCCGACAGTCAATCGCGAGCCACCGAACTAGCCGTGTTGCAACAATCGCTGAATCAGAATTTGCAATCGCTGCAGGAGGTCAATCAAACGGTCGATCATTCGCTGCGTTCGGCTGCCGGAGCGGAAGGGATGGCCGATGCGGTCCGCACCCTCGCCCGCGCGATGGACGTGCTGTCCGAACAAATGCCCGCACCGGTGGCATCGATTCCCGCATCCTCGTCAAGGCGGGCAGCATGAGCGGCCGCAAGCGCGCCACCATCTCGCCCACATTGTTTCCGTTCCTGGCCGTCTTAGTCTGTACGCTCGGGACGCTGATCCTGTTTCTAGCTTTGGTTGCTCAAAAGGCAGAACAGACGGCACAGGAAGTTGTGGAGAACCCTGAAGCTCCGGAGTCGGCGGCTAGCTTGGTCGCCGAACAACAGTGGCTGCGCGAACGCTACGTGGCGATTCGCGATCAACAAACCGCGGAACTGCAAGAGCGTGCCAGCCAACTAACTCACATCGAGGATCACCTGCGCAGGCTGCGGCAGGAAATGAAAGAACTGCGGGAGACGACCGTCGTTGCCCTGGCCAGCACGTTCGACGAAGCGGCGAAGCGGCAAGAAATCGACCGCCTGCAGCAGGCGATTGCTGAGGAACAGAATCGCGTCGAACAGCTCCAGCAGGAAGTGCCCCACCGACGACCGCGCGTGGTGATCGTGCCGTACAAAGGCCCCCACGGCACCGACCAACGCCCGATCTATGTTGAGTGCACGGCCGAGGGTGTCCGCGTTCAACCCGAAGGCTCGTTTATCTCCAAACTGCAACTCGAAGGCCCGGCTGGACCTGGCAATCCGCTCGACGCGGCACTCCGCGCGGTTCGCTACCACTGGCAGCAGACCGATCCTTCGGGCGCCGATCCCTATCCGCTGCTAGTGGTCCGACCCGACGGCATCGAAACCTATGCCGCCGCGCGGACGGCGATGCGGAACTGGGACGACCAGTTCGGTTACGAGTTGGTCCCCGGGGAAACGGAGCTCGCTTTTCCAGGTAGCGACAAGCGTCTAAAAGAAAAGGTCGACGTGGCGATTCGCGAAGCGGTGACGCGACAACACGCACGACTAGCCGCGTCCTCTTATATCCGCCGTCGCCAATCGGTCGGCGGTGGCGGTCGCCCACGCGTCCTCTCGGCTGCCGAGCTGGCCCGTAGCGGAGCAACCGGCGGCAGCGGAGAACGTTACTTCTCTCGGCCCGTTAACTCCGACACGAGGTCGCGCAGTGGCAACATCGATGGCAGCGACATTCGAGATTTCGACGACGCTTTGCAGAGCGCAGCCAACGCACCACCTGCCGGCGGCGGCTTGGCAGGCAACCTCGGTTCCGTAGGCGACCAAGGCTGGAACAGCGGACTCCCCGAATTGACAAACCAAGCACCAGGTGGCGAAATTCGCCTGGGGGCCGCAAGGGGCTCTGGCGATGCCGGCGGCTCCGCTGGCCCCGAGGGAACGGCCGCGATGAACGACCAGCTGACAGCCAATGGCGTGGGGCGATTGGATGAAAATGGCCGCATCGATGGCCAAAGCGAAGGCCCTTCGTCGGGCGATCAGAATGCACTGGGAGCCACCGGCGGTAGTCAAGCAACACCGTCACAAGGAGAAACCGGCCAGCAACCGCCACAAAGCAATCCCTACGCAGCGTCCCAAGCCCCCTCGCAACGCCAAGCCCCCTCACCCGCTCCCTCCGATTCGGAAAGGGCTTCCTCGAATCGCCAAGCCAACGCCCAGCAAAATGCGGCCGGTTCCTCTGCGAACGCTTCGTCCGCTTCCAACGGCAGTGGCCAAACCGATACCAAACTGCGCCGTGGCAGCCGCGACTGGGCGCTCCCTTCGACCGCGCGTGGCCGAGGCACCTCGATCGTCCGCGGACTCCGCGTCGTCTGTTTGCCCGATGCCTTCGTGCTGATGTCTGAGGATGGCCAAACGGTCGACCAGCGATTCACCTTCCACGACGGCTTTGTCGATCGCGCGGCGATGCAGCTCGCTACCGCGGTACACGACCGGGTCGATTCGTGGGGATTCGCCATTGCCGGTGGTCGCTGGCAACCGGTGCTCCGCGTGGAGGTCGATCGCGACGCCGAACCACGCTTCCGTCAACTTCGCACGCTGCTGCAAGGCAGTGGCCTGGAACTGGAAAAAAGGTAACGCAGTGGCTAGCAAGCGAAAACGCTCGACGGTCGAGTTGGGTCACGATGCCTTCTTGGACATCGTCGCCAATCTCGTGGGAATCTTGATCATCTTGGTCGTGATCCTCGGCACACGTTCCCAACAAGTCGCCGAGCAGGCTCAACAGCAATCCCAAGTGACCGAAGAGGACCTCGCGCAACTGGCAACCGAAACGGCACGGGCCGAGTCGGCGCGGGCTGCTTCGGTGAAGCTGGAAAATAATATCCAACAAGTCGACTTGGAACTGAAAAGCCGTCGCCATGAACGTGCGGTCTTGAACGACATGCTGGCCATCGCCAAACAGACTTGGGAGGAAAAGCAAACGCAACTCGACGAGAAGACCCAGCAGGCGGCCAAACTGGTATCGATGCAGAAGTCACTGGAAAACGATCTGCAACAGACGCGTGGCCAGCGCGAGCAGCTTGAGTCGGCTGAAGCCCCCGTGGTGGCGGTCGAACACCTGCCGACGCCGATGGCGAAAACGGTCTTCGGTGAAGAGATCCATTTTCGCTTAAAAGGGAATCGATTGTCGGTCGTGCCACTCGATCGCCTGATCGAGGAAATCCGCGATGACTTCCAACGCAACATCAACGGCCGTGACGGCCAACTCACTTCACGCGTCGGCCCGCTGCAAGGCTATGTTGCCGAATACGAAATGGAACGCGAACGCAAAGCGGTCGCCCAAGGCGGAACGGTCGGGATGGCGACTCGCATCCAACTGGTCGGCTTGGTGGTCGAACCGGTCGAGGAACCTCATGGCCAACCGATCGAGACCGTGCTCAGCGGCAGCTCGCTGCTCGACGTCGAGCTAGCCGGACGCAATCCCTCGCAAACAACGATCACTATCTGGGTCTATCCCGATAGCTTCGCCAGTTTGCGTCGCCTGAAAGAGCAACTTTATCGACGCGGCTTTGCCACCGCCGCTCGTCCACTGCCAATGAATCGACCGATCTCCGGCAGCCCCAGCGGTTCCCGCTCCAACGCGCAATAATTCCGGACTGGGCTGAAACTCCGCACTGGGCTGGCCAGCCTCCTGGCCGTGGTTCGCAACACGGGCGAGACGAACCACCCCCATCGCCCTTCAGGAAATCGATAGACTGTTCGCGATCCTCCCACTGTCTTCTTTAATCGCCGAGCAACCTCATGTATTGCCCACAATGTGGCTCCCCGATGGCACCAGGTTTTGCAGCCTGCAGCGCTTGCGGCCATCGCGATGCCCCAGCCTCTCCTTCGATTTCCGAAGATCCCGCGATGCGGATGCTGCTGCCGGTGGGACGCTCGATGTTCGCCATTTTGGCTGGCTATTTCGGCCTGTTCAGTGTGATTTTTTTCCCGGCTCCATTCGCAGTCGTATTCGGCATTCTGGGACTGCGGGACATCAAGAAAAACCCCAAACTCGGCGGCAAGGGCCGAGCCATCTTTGGCTTGGTGATGGGAGGTATTTTCACCCTCCTGCTGCTAATGTTCATCGTCATCGGCATCCTCGGCAGCTTGTAACAAATTTGCTGAAACCCAACCCCGCTCGATCAAAATCGATTCTTTTTGCTGAAACATCAACTGTGAGGTAGCTATGTTTTGTCGCCATTGTGGAAGTGAAAACCCATCGGGAGCCACGCTTTGCATGCAGTGCGGAAAATCCTTGGCTACAAACCCCTACCAGACCGCCACGAGGGGAAACTTCGGGGGAAATGCGACGATGGGCTCCAAGCCAAAGAACTATTTGGTTGAGTCGATTCTGGTGACCTTCTGTTGTTGCTTGCCGCTGGGCATCGCCGGCATCGTGTTTGCCGCCCAAGTCGATTCGAAATGGAATGCAGGCGATCAAGCAGGCGCGATCGAATCGGCGAACAATGCCAAGAAATTTACTCTCATTGGGTTCGGCATCGGTTTAATCCTGAACCTGCTCATCTTTGGGCTTCAAATCGTCGCTGTTATCGGCGCCGCGGCTAATCAAGGCGGCAATTTCTAATCGACGCTGGCCGGAAAACGAAGGCTGCTTATGCCACCCGATCCGCCGTGGAAAAATTCGCGTGCCCTGCCCATCAGCCTCTTGCTGATCGTGTTGGCGAGCGTTTTGATTTGGACACTTAGGACTTACCAGCCGTCGACGACGGCGTGGTATCCGAAGTGCGTCTTCTATCAAGCCACGGGCTTTCACTGCCCTGGCTGCGGTGGCACGCGTGCCATCGGGGCGTTGGCCGTGGGAAATCTGCCTCTCGCGATCCGCAACAATCCGATGCTGATCCTCGGTGTCCCCGCCATGCTGCTGCTGGTCGGCCTGCAACGTAGACGGGAAAAAGCGGGACGTTTAACATCTCCCCGGCTGGCCTGGACGCTGTTCCTGATCCTGGTGCTGTACTTTATTGCTCGGAATGTCCCCTCGCCAACACGCAGTTGGCTGGCTCCACCGGCGGCTGTCAAGGCGGACTACAGGGATGCTCCGTTTGCCGATGGGGACGCAAGTCGATTAGATTGAACGGCCGGTCGGATCGCGCTTGCTGCCCAACATCTTCCACCTCTCTCTTCTCCGTCCTACCTGCCTGGCATGTCCATCGCCCCCGCTTCCGTTTTCCTGCAGCCCCGCGAGGTTCTTCGACACTGCATTGGCCGTCGAGCTCACTCCAGTGTTTGGCTGTCGGTCTTCGGGCTGCTGCTAACCGCGGGCTGCAACTCGCAACCCCCACCTTCGCCCGATTCGCCTCCGGCATCCCCACCTGCGGCAGCGGTCGATTCCGTCGCGGAGCAACTGCAAGCGGCCATTGGATTGACGCGACAGGGGCGTGTCGAGGAAGCCCAAACGCTGCTTACGAAGGTCTTGGCCGCATCGCCTGACAATCTTCAAGCCCTTGCACTGGCCGCGAATCTACATGCCGCCCAGGGTGACTTTTGCCGTGCCGCTCGGGCGATGGATCGTGTCGCTGAAGGAACTCCGGCCGAAGCGGTGCAAGCCCACCTGATGGCCTCGCAGTGGTTCCTTCGCTGCGGTGATCTACTGGCCGTGGAGAACTCGCTGCGCAAGGCACTGCAGCGGGCACCGAACGACCCGCGACTCCACCGAGGTTTGCTAAATCTACTGAACGCCGAAGGCCGCCGGTTCGAAGCCCGCCACCATGCCTTGGCGTTGCTGAAGATAGGCGATTACTCGCATCGCGAACTGGTCTCTCTGGTCGATTTGAACACTCCGTTCGCAATGGGCACCCTGGCACAACAAAATGGCTTGGTCGATCAAAGTCTGTTTGCCATGGGCACCGCGCGGGAACGGGCCTTCCAAGACGATCAACCGCAGGTGGCTCTTCCGATCCAAGCCAAAGTCGCCGCAGAATTTCCGCAACTCGCCGCCGCCCATGCCTTGTGGGGTCGCCTGCTGGCCATCACGGAAGATGACGAAGGCTTGCGTAAGTGGCAAACGTCGCTGCCCGCCGATGCGTCCAAGCATCCCGACTACTGGGCGACGCTGGGGATGTGGCTGCGAAACCAAGGAGAGGAATCAGCGGCGATCGGCGCGTTCACCGAAGCGATCACGCGCGATCCGACTGACCGCTCCTCCCTGCGCGACATGGTCACGCTGCTGGACAGCCAGGGCCAAACGCAAATCGCACTCCGTTTGAGCCAGCAGCTTGAGTCGCTCGACCGCATCTTCCGAACCGCCGCGAATGCCGACGTGGAACAAGCCCGCTGGATCGCTACCGAACTGGAACGCCTCGGGCGCCGCTGGGAAGCGCTCGCTTGGGAACGACATGCCGCAGAGCTACAAGGGACTCTCGATCTGCAACTCGTCGAATTGGCTCGCAAACGGGAACAACTGCGATCCATGCACACCGATGCACCGGAGGCTTATCAAGCAGCATGGCTGGACGCTCTCGGTTTCGATCGCAGCGACTACCCACCGCCAGAGATCCCCAAACGGCTCGTCGGCGGCAACACGCCGGCAACGGACACTCGGGGGGATGCCGCGCGATTGCGGTTTCGCGACATCGCCTCCGAAGTGGGCATCAAGACTTCGTTGCAAAGTGGCTATGACTTGCAGACCGGTCGTTTCTTGTTGCATCAAGCCAACGGTGGAGGCTTGGTGGCGACCGACTTTGATCTCGACGGACGGCCCGATGTCTACGTGATGCAAGCCGGTGGGGAGCCGAACAATGCGACCGACTCGGCCCCCAACGAACTCTATCGGCAGACTCCCGATGGCATGTTTGAATCAATCGGGCTTCAGGCCGGTGTGGCCGACCGTGGTTATGGCCAGGGCATCTGCGTGGGCGACATCAACCAAGATGGCTGGCCCGATTTTTGGGTTGCCAATGTTGGCACCAATGTTTGCTTGATCAACCAAGGGGATGGCACGTTTCGGCCTCAACCGTTGGGCTTACCAATCGAACGAGACAATTGGACATCGAGCGTGGCGATCGCCGATGTCACGGGAGATGCCTTACCCGATGTGGTAGAAGTGAACTACGTCGACGATCCTCGCGCCTATCAGGTCTACTGCCAAGGCAAATCGGTCGCCTGTGTCCCTTACGAGTTCAAGCCCGCCAATGATCGCTTGTTGATCAACCTTGGCGATGGACAATTCGAGCTTAGTGAATCCTTCGCAGCGGGCCGCGAGGGAGCCGCCTACGGGTTCGGCGTGATCATCACGAACCTCGATCGGCAAGCTGGCAACGACATCTTCATCGGCAACGACGGCATGAATAACCATTACTGGATCAGCCAACCTTCCTCTCAACAACCGCAGCGTTATTCGTTGACCGAATCGGCGGGGCTGACAGGGTGTGCTATCAGCGGTGCCGGTAACATTCAAGCTTGCATGGGCGTCACGGCAAGCGATTTCGACCGCAACGGAGAAATCGATTTCCATGTGACGAACTTTTTCGATGAACCCTCGAACCTCTATCTTCAAAGTCCATCGGGCCTGTTCGCCGACGAATCCCGTCGGTATCAACTCCATCCGATCACCATGCCAAACCTTGGATTTGGAACCCAGGCGGCGGACTGGGACAACGATGGTTGGCAAGACCTAGCGATCTTGAATGGGCACCTGTACGACGCCCGTTACGCCGGAGTCCCCTTCCGCATGCCCGCCAATTTGCTGCGTGGCTCAAAGCAAGGGTTTAGCGACGCGGCCAAAGACGAGCAGACAGGCAGCTACTGGCAAACACCTCGTCTGGGACGCACCTTGGCGGTCCTCGACTGGAACCGAGATGGCCGGATGGACCTGTTGGCCAATCATTTGGATGCCCCGATCGCCTTCCTGGAAAATCGCTCCGACGCAGGTCACTGGCTGCAGTTTGAATTGGTGGGAACTCACAGCGAACGAGACGCGATCGGGGCGGTCGTGACGGTGACGGCGGGCGAACAAACCTGGACCGCTTGGCAGATCGGTGGCGATGGCTTGATGAGCACCAACGAACCGATCGTTCAGATCGGCCTGGGAGCAGAAACCGACGTGAACACCGTGGTGGTCGAATGGCCCTCAGGCCGACAACAAGTGCTTGAAAATATTCGCGCCGACCAACGTTACCTGCTGATCGAAGACCAACCGCCGTGGCCACGCTAAAGCAGATCACTGGCTGCGTTATTTGGCCGTCTCTTCATAGATCGGCAGATGGCGATAGAACACCTCCAGCGACAGCAGATTCATCGTCGTCAGATAGACCCGTCCACCATGAGCACTCCAGCGGTCGGGAATCTCCCCGAGTGGCTCCCAGCTGCCGGCCTGTTTGCCTTCGCGAATCTGCGAGTCAACCAATGTCGGCGTGAGCGCTTGGTTCCACTTTTTCCAGTGCTCGCCTCCCATGTGAAACATGACCTGCGTGGCGTAGTACCAGTAATAGGTATCGCGACGAGGCTGCTCCGCGGTGCCGATCGCCGGCAGGGACTGAGCCAGATAGTCGGCTCCCGAAATCATCGACGGATGCTCGCGACGCCAACCACCATACATCCGCATCAACATTCCCACGGCGGTCATCGTGCGCGTCACTTGGCGACCGTGCCGCTGCTGGGCATTGATCGGAGCGTATGGGTTATAGCGATAGCGGTCCGCGCGGCCCACGCCCTGCTGCGCGGACTGCAACCACTGCTCAATTCCTTCATAAGTCGACTCGGGGACCTCTAAGCCGGACAGTTCGCCACTCTTGAGCGCCATCATCATCCAACCACTAACACTGGTGTCACTGCTGTTTTGCGGTCGATACCGCCAACCACCCCGCGTGGGATGCTGACTGGCAACGATAAAGTCGATCGCTTTCTGAGCTGGTTCGCGGAGCTTTGGATCTTGCGTCATGCCATACGCCTCACACAGCGACAAAGCGGCGATGGCGTGACTATACAGCCAGACATTTTGATTGCTGAGCGAATCTTCTGGACGGAATAAATCGCCATCCGGTTTCTGCTGCTTGATCAAAAAATCCAACCCTCGCGCGAGCGTGCCGGCGTATTGGTGTTGCCGATGGGTGTAGCCAGCACCTTGAAAGGATAGCAAGCACAATCCGGTCGCCGCCGTATCGCTTTTCAGAAACACACGCTCGCCAGGTTGCTGCAGCGACCAGCTGCCATCTTGGTTTTGCCGGTTCGCGAGATACTCCAATCCCAACTCGATTGCTTCTTCGGTTTCGGGGCCGACCATTCCCGCAGGGGCTGGCGAAGCAGCGCCGCTGGTCCGCATCACGCGACGCTGGAAGGACTCGACCGATGCGACTTGACTGCCAGCCGGTTTGATGGGACCTCCCACTTCGCGGCGTCGGATCGGAGTTCGCCCCAAATCGAGTGCCGAGGTGTCAGGCAGATCGGGCATCGACGCCAACCCCGCGCGGGGTGCCATTTCTGTGGCCAACCCCGCGGGACCTCGGTTCGCAAGAATGTCCAACGGCATCGGCGCCGCGGTAGGTGCCGCGGCAACCGCGGGCGTGTCGAGAGAGCGCCGAGCAATGCCATCGCTGGCTGCCATTTGTGGCGAATCATCAGCCGGCCCCTGTTGTCCCGTAGCCGCCATTCCAGCGATCGCACTAATGTTTGGTGGCCCTGTTGGCAACGCCGGCGTGTTCGAACGTGTTCGTCGAGACAAGCCCGTGGCGGCAGCCGCTTGCCCATTGGTCACGCTGGGCATTCCGGTTTGCGGAACGGGTTGTCCGGTCGTGCCACCGCTGGCCGAAGCCAGGGCATCGGATTGCGAGAAGGCCGGACCGGCTTGGCCCATTTCCGCCATGGAGGGCGTCGTCGCTTCGGTCGCCCGCATACTGGCCGAGGTCTCTCGCCGCAGCAACCGGCTGGCCGCCGGGTCGCTGCGGGCGACTTGGTAAGTCGGAACGGCGGGAGCCGCACCGGCGGGAGGCAACGTTTCGGCGCGCCGTAACTCACGTGGTCGAGGCATGTCGATGGCCGCCATCGCCATCCTCGGCAGCTCCTCCGAATTGCGCAGCTGGACTTCTCGTTTGGGTGCCGTGGGCTGCGTCATCGGTTCGGCGGTCGGCATCTCGACCATCGCACCACTGGAACGCGAACGCTGAACCTGAAGATCTTGTCGCTCTTGCACACTCTCGGAAACCTTTTGCACCGGCGCCACATCGGGGACTTCCAGCGCCGTCGTCGGCTCAAAGGTCAGTTCAGCTTCACGCCGTGCCAATTTGGAAGGATCGCTCGCCGGAGACGGCATCTGCTCTTCGGCTTGCTGTCGCTCAATCAATTGCTTCCGCAGTTCCGGTTCGGTTTTTGGCTGTTCGTTGGGCATCTCCAGCCGCACCGACGAAGCTTCCATCGGCGGGATCTCTCGCATCTCTTCAGGCACCACGCGCGAAGCGGTTTGCACGTCGACCGGTTTGGCCCAGTCCGGTTGCTCCGAGGTTTCGGTCTGCCGTGAAAATAAATGCTCGGGAACGGTGCGACGAATCGGGGATCGCTCGGGCTTGGAGCCGGAATAGGTATCGGGCCAATAACGACTGAAGATGACCACGTTCACGGCAACTACCAATAGCAGCAGGTGCACGATGATGCTAACCAAGAAACCGATTTCAACCGATCGCTGAAACAACCTTCCGGTGACCCGTCGCAGCACGAATGCCGACACCCCAACGCCAAACGCGATCAAGGCAATGTAGGTCCAGGCGTTGTACATCCAGCGCGGGTCATCAAACCCCAATCGCGTTGCCGCAACATAGGTAATCAGGCCACCGAGTGCCGTCAACGCGACGTCGACCGGCCACATGCCTTCGCTCGCGTCTACCGGTTCGCGTTCGTCAAGATTGCTCACCACTAACCGCCCGGAGGCCCCTCCTGCGTCGTGACCGAATAATCGCTAACGCCCGTGCGATTGCACAAATCCATGACGCTCACGACCGGCTGGAACGGGACTTCTTTATCGGCACGAATCACGACCGACTGATTGACAGGATTATCGGCCACTGCCCGCTGCAGCATCTCTTCGAGTGCATCCATCGACATCGACTTTCCACCGACAAACAGCTTTCCGCTGGAATTGATGTCGACCACAAATTCCTTGCTCTTCACCGTCATCGGGCTGGCACTGGTGGCACTGGGCAACACAATGTCCAGCTTCCGCTCTTGCTCCTCGAATTCGCTCGTCACGAGAAAGAAGATTAACAGCAGAAAGACAACGTCAATCAGAGGCGTCAGACTGAGCGTCGAGGCAGCTTGCGACTTTTTGATTTGCAGCGCCATCGCGTTTAACCTTTCTCCGCGATCGGCTGCTCGGAGACGGCTCGCCCTGTCTTGGCAGAACGTGGCGGTGCCGAAGCGCCTGCAGCGCCCGGTGCCGGTGGTGGTTTGAGGGCACCGGACATCGGTCGCAATCCGCGTTGCGGATCGAACCGCATTCGCCCCGTGAACCGCTCGAGCCCCGGAGCGACGGTGAAGGCAAGTTCTTCGATGCGATGAAACAGCCGAGTCAAACGGTTCTCTAAGTACTGTGCCATGATGGCGGCTGGAATGGCAACGATCAGTCCCGCCAGCGTCGTCACCAATGCGGTGTAGATGCCTTCGGACAACTGCTCGCTACGACTGCGGTCGACCGTCAACGTCGTCGACTCGTGGAACGCCACGATCATGCCCCAGACCGTTCCCAGCAAACCCATCAAAGGAGTCGCAGCGGCGGCCAAGTTCAACCAGCGAATGGGGCCACCGTAATCGTCCGCTTCGCGCTGCGCGGTGTCGGTCGCCGCCCGTTCGATTTCACCGAGCGGCTGGCCCGTTCGCGCGAGCATGGCTTGAATCACCGTTGCCGCCGCCGAGGGATTTTCTTGACACGCCTTGTAAGCGGCTTGAGGATCAAAGCCATCGACGGGATCGCGCAGCGCCTGCAGACGTTGCACCAAGCGTCGCGGAATGACTCGTTTTCGCCGCAGACTGACAAACCGTTCCACCGAGAGCGTGACGACCAGCAAAGACATAATGGCAATCGGAATCATGAACTTGCCACCACTGCCGATCAGCGTCATCAGATCGATGCCGGTCGGCTGATCAGAGGTCGACGCTTCGTCGTCGGTCGCGACATCCGCCGGCGCCGGTTGCTGCAGCGCTTCGATGGCCGCTTCGTCAATCGGTACGTCTTGCGCCGAAGAGGTCGCTAGTGAACCACACACCAAGCCGGCGACCAACACCGACCACGCAGTGGCGCGGAGCATCAGGCCGAACATGCCGCGTTCTTTGGATAACAATAGACCGCCACGATTGGAAAAAAAGAACTGCGTCAAAGGAAACTCGTTAGTGCGTGGGCGTTTCGCATTTCATAAAGACCACAACCAGAAGCCGACCTTCATCCTAGTCGAAAACCCCCTGATTTCGTCAACTCAGACTTGTCGCCGGCGATCGAATTTAGAATTCCCCCGGCCCGTTCCACTGGGGAAACCGACTCCGCAAACCAAGCGAACAAGCTTGACCAACAAGCCAAAGGTGGGGACCAAGCTTGCTCACGGCATCCTCCCCGGAACGACGCCAACGACAAACAAAGAGCTCCCTTCTTGGAGCGACAAACCCCACTAAAGCCGCTTTAGCACCTCCAAACGCTCCTTAGACTTCGGTGCCAGCTCATGTGCTGGATGTTTGGTCACCACATAGGTAAAGAAGTCGCGCGCGATCTTGAGGGCGTTCTCGCGGGGCTGGCCCTGCGTCGACTGAACCAATAATTCGGCACACCTTCCGGCTTCAAAACCACTCTTGGCTTGCCAATTTTTGATCTCGTCGGGCGCTTTCTCGGCTCCAAAGCCATACATCACGCGTTGGAATTCGGGAATCGCTTTCGCCATATCACGTTTGGCGAAGTACACCTCTCCCATCATGAACCGCGACCGAGCGGCCGTTTCATCGCGATACTTGCCAGCAACTTGACCATAAAGCTTGAGTGCCTGATCGTCGTTTCCGACCTGCTGATAGGCGTAAGCGGTCTGGAAAAAAGCTTGTGGCAGGTACTGCGTGGTAGGGAATCGGGATCGCAGTTCATCGAACCACTGAATGGACTCTTCCCACCGATTGACCTGTCCTAAACTTTGCCCGCCGTGCAAGTAAACCAATTCGCGAATCTGACGCTGAGCGGGCTCCTTGATCGTTTCGGAATTATCGCCATTGGCTTCGATTCGCTGGCGAGCCTGCTCATAGCCCTGCACCGCTTTGGCGAAGTCACCCTGTTTGAAGCGGCACTCGCCGATCATCAGCAAACCATCCATCGCCAACTTGCCCTCCGGATGCTCCTTCACCTGCCGGACGAACGCGACTTCGGCGGGCTGGTATTCGGCAACCCGGTAAAGCGACCAGCCTTCGTTATAAAGAGCTTTCTCGGCTAACTCGGGATCCTCCGTCCCCTCTGCCGCTTTCTTGAACGCCGTCGCCGCCGCCTTCCACTCCTGGCTAACATATTTCTGCTCGGCGATAAAGTAATTGGCCTCAGCGGCCAATGGGTTTTCAGGATAGCGTGCCACCAATTGCGAAAAGTAATCGGCTGCCGCGGTTGAATCGCCACTTTCCTTTAGCGACCACGCGAGGTCATAAATCACCCGCTCGAGGGCTGGATAAGCCGGCACCTCGGCGACGATTCGTTTGAGCAACGGCACCGCTTCGGCCGGTTGCTCACGTTTCAATTTGATTTGGGCAAGTTCATTCAGCGAATGTCCGAGCGAGTTTCCTTGCGGCTTATCGTCGAGCATCGCTTGCAGTTCTTTTTCGGCCGGCTCAAGCTGCCCCATTTTTCGCAATGTCACGCCGTACGCCAATTGCGTTTCACTCCGCAGGGGATGCGATTCGTATTCATCAAGCATCCGTTTCAACAGCGGCTCGGCTTCGCTGAATTTTTCCTGCTGCAGCAAGCACCATCCTTTGTTGAATAGTGCGTAGGGAACCAAACCGGCATCCTTTTTTCGCGTCAAGATTTGCGAGTAGGCATCGACAGCCGCATCAAAGTCCTTGCCTCGCGCCGCCTGCTGCCCCAATCGAAAGAATGCTTGATCGGCCATGCGCCGATCAGGATAAGATTCCGCCAAGGACTTCCAAGTCGTCATCGCCGCCTCGTCATCGCCCGCCTGCTGGTAGGCTTGACCAAGCAACAACAGTGATTCATCTCCCTTGTCCCACTGCGGATCCTGTTTGCGACTAGCCTGCAAACTTTCAATCGCCTTTTCGGGACGATTGGCGAATAACTGACTCGCCCCAATCAAAAACTCGGCTTCCGCACGCTGGGCAGCATCGACCAACGTTTTGCGTTCACGCTCAGCAACCTGGATGGCTGTGTCATACTGCCCTGCTAAATAGAAAGCGGTGGCCGTGCGGAGGACCCACATCGGACGCTGCGGATTGTCTTTGGCCTGCGTCAACAACTGCGAATACGCTTGCCCCGCGTCCGCATGCTTTCCCGCCAACAACCGTGCTTCGGCACCGATGTAGCGAACATCGTTGACTAGCGAGTCTTGGTCAAATCGCTTTAAGAACTCCCCCGACAAGTCGACCGCGCGTTGGAAATTGCCTGCCTGCAAAGCGGCAAAGGCGGCACTATATAACGCACGCGAAGCCAACGGACTTTTGGGATCCTCGCGGTAAACCGCGGCAAACAGATCGAGCGACTCGGCCGCCTTCTCTGGATTCATCGACATTGCTTCGGCTTGATCCAGTTTCAGCGCCAACGCATAAGGCCCCTCAACCCCCTTGGCAATCTGCTGCGTCGCCACCGCTTCGGCCGCATTGACGTCGCCTTGACGAATCGCCATCTGAGCCAACCAATGCGCCGCTTCGGTCGCTTCGGCCAGATTATCGCGAGCAAGAACTTGCTGAAAACGCTTCTTGGCCGTTTCCTGGTCCCCGGCGACGTAGGAACTTTGTGCCGATGCCAAGATCGCCGCTGCCGCAAAACGGGACTGAGGATAATCGCTAATCACTTGCTCGTATGCTTTCGCCGCCTCAGCCGACTGCTTGGCCTGGGCGAGTGCAAAGGCACGGCGGAACATCGCGTACGCCGCGTTCTCGCCACCCTGCTGTGCCGCCGTGGCGAACATCTCGGCCGCAGCAACATTGTCCTTCTTCAGGATCAACACGTCGCCGACACGGACCCGAACCTCCTGCGCCAACTCCTGATCGGATTCGCTGCAACTGGCCAACAAATCGCGGTACGCTTGCAACGCGCCGTCGTAGTCCTCTAACTCCTCCTGCGCCACACCGCGTGCGTACAGGGCATCGCACCGGAGAGGACTATCGGCGGCTTTGGGCATCTTTAGCAAGCGGTCATAGGCCGCGATCGCCTGCTTGGCGTCTCCCATCGCGTAGGCCGCTTCGCCACTGTAGAAGTAAGCTTGGTCGAGAAAATTGCTTTTAGGGAACTCTTTGGCCAACTGCTGAAAAGTCGAAATCGTCTGGCGCAGTAGCTGCTCATCACGAGCCTCGCCCGGCTCGACCCCCTGCCCCGAGGCCGCATACAAGCACCATCCACGGTTCGCTAGACTCTCCTCCCGGAGATCATAGGTCTTGTTCTGCAGGGCTTTTGCAAACGCATCGGCAGCCGCCTGATAGTCGGGCTGGTCGCGCTGCATAAAGCACACTCCCAAATAGTGCGACGCCTTGGGAGCTAGCGGATCCTTGGCATACTCCTGCAAGAACTCTTGCCAACCCACAATGGCTAAATCCATCGCGCCATTGGTTTGAAAATTGGCCGCGTCCGCATACTTCGCGATCGCCGCCTCGCTCGATTCTCCACCAGCCTCTTGCCCGCTTGCCAAACCCCACCCGCTGCAGGCTACGAACAGACAAATCAACAGACATTTAGTGGCGTGCGTCAGATGCATCACGTCCAGATCCCCACGAGTAACAGATTAGAGCCCTTGCGATCGAGCCTTCAGTCTATCGATCGACC